>SDBT01010544.1_pt1 | contig 14916 bp, 18 predicted proteins | sample 2277101 | NCBI WGS metagenome assembly SDBT01 (sample SAMN10404973, study PRJNA504765) | marine sediment metagenome | isolation source: marine sediment core GS10_PC15, 103 cmbsf | place: Arctic Ocean: Southern Knipovich Ridge | collected 2010 | reverse complement strand
ATTAGAATGGTTAATATTTCTGACAATCCAATTATCAGAAGTGCTGATATTATCAGCTTTTAAAGACTTTCTCCACCGTTTCTCACCCCATTTTGAAACCGCCCAAATAAAGGCATCTTCGGGGATAATTTCCGGCGAATCAATCGTAATAGAATCTAAGATAAAAATATTCATAAAATATGGCATTTTTATCCTGATCTTCTTTCTTTGTATTTTTGTTATACCACCAATAACATTTAATAAATTCTGTCTTTGAGTGGTATCAGTAGCACCCTTAACATTTATTGTTTTACTTCTATTAAATTTATTAGGTGAAGATGTAAAACTTTCAGAACTATCTTCCCAAAATAACTTTTCAAAAACATTCTTAATACCATTATCATAATCAGCAAATTCTATCAATTTCTTATCATCAACTATAAATGATATAGGATTGCCGTCTGTTATTTCTTTATAAAAGAAAACTCCCTCTTTAACAAAGAAGAAAGAATGTCCAATGCTAAAATTCTCAAATAATGTATAAAGCTGTGTTTGCCCTTCATACTGACTTATGTCAAAAGAAGCTATATCATAGCCCGGATTAATATTTGAAGCCGAGACTGTGAAAAAATCAGTAAATTCCGGTCTATCCAAAATCTCCTCAATTAAATCACTCAATAGCGTGCTAGTTAAAGCCCCCATATCTGCAACTGTCAATTCTTTTAACAGAAAAGAAAGTAAATCAGTACATTGCAAAGTTTGAATTAAATTATCTTTATCAACTTTAGTAGTATTTGAAGTCCCGTCTATAAATCCCTCAAAAACAGTGCTAAACACATCAACCGGATTGTCCGGATCAGTAAATTTATCAACATATCCATCTCTAATTCTAATTAATGATTTATGCCGGATAAATCCATTAAATACTGACGAACTATTTAATTCATCATCAAATTGTCCGTTTTTACTATTTAAAACAACTTTAGAATTTTGTACTTTAACAATACCAAAATTATAACTATTATTGCTTAAGCTATATCTAATATTTTTAACGGACTTATCTAATAATTTAAGTCCTGACAACTCTTCCACATCTTGCCAAGTACTCTCATAAGTAACACCGTCCGCATTTCTTCTTTTTATCTCAATTTTCCTTACAAAATCTCTAGTAGAAAATCTATCATAAATTTGCTCTATGGTTAGGGTCATGCAACCTCCACTAATTTTAATTTCAAATCTATTCCTGAAAAGAACAAATTGCCGGTATATTTTAGTTTATGATTCTTTTCTATAGCAACTTTATAAATATCACCAAATCTAAAAGGCTCTTGTTTCATAATTTGCACTTCTTCATTATTATCATTAATCCATAACCATAAACCCTCATCTCTACTTAATAGAATCGCAATCATAGCATTATCAGCACTTTTAAAATGAGTTTTAAAACCTAAAGAAATGCCGTCAAATTGCCTTCCTTTATTAATAATATCTTTTTTACCTGCTAATAGTTGACTTACCTTCTGAATCCTCTTTAGAGACGGCTCAATAGAATCAATATTTTTTATTTGCCCTAATTCTCTAAAAGCCAATATTTGCCCTATGCTCTTCTCTTGATCTGCCGTAATGGTATTACTGCCATTTATTCTTATAGCTAAAATAGTAATAATAGAATCTAAACTATAATAATAATTCATACCGTCATCACTCTTAGTTAAAGTGAAGCTACTTAAAGCTACAAATCCGGCACCAACATCAACATCAATAGTAATATTATTGATATTAGTATTTTGGATAAATATTGCTTTAATTGGTTGGCTTGCCGCAAGAGTTCTTGTAACAAATATTGCATCTCCGTCAGTTCCTTCCCCACTTGAATTCCAAGCAAATTGACTATCTTCATCAAAGGCAAAATCGGGGAAGCCTGAACTTGCTGTAATAGTGCCGTCTAATCTATTAAATAACCAATTTGTATCAAAAAATCTCATAATTTATGCTGTTCTAGTTGGTATAGCTGTTGTTAAATCCTCTTCAACTCTCTCGCCTATTCTATTGGCAATATCATCTACCATCTCATCATCTATGCCGACAAATTGCGCTCCGTCAAAATTAATATTGATTACTGTAGGCGCTTGTGATTCTGATACATTATTAGCTAAGCTATCAGTGTCAACATTTCCGCTTAATGCTAATTCTCCGGCTCTTATACTTTCGGCAAAAGAGGCAGGGATTATCATTTCTCCTCTATGAATATTTGCTTGCATATCTTGGGGTATTTCAGAAGCACCGACAGCAAAGGATGCGCTTGTTGCAGCTGATATTTGTTCAGCCCCAAAAGCAATGACTGCACCTGCGGCAGCAGCCCCTAAAGCTGGTCCAACAAAAGGAATACCTGCTAACGAACTATAGGCCGAAATTGCACCTTTTGCTGTATCTACAGTAATTTGAAATATTGCGGCAATTTTTCCTATTCTAGCAAGAGTTTTATTTTTAGAATTTTGTAATGCTACTAAAGAATTAGCTAATTGCTCTGCATTTCCAAATTTTTTACTCTTAAATATTTTATCAGCGGCTAATTCGACTTTATTTTTTTTATCTTTTACTTTTATTTCTGCTGCATCTCTTTTAACTTTTATTTCAATTATTTTAGCATTATTAGCATTATCTTTTGCTCTTTCTGCTTCAAGCTGCCGATCTAAAGCTTCTAATTTTGCTTCATTATTTAAAGCATCTAATTCATTTTCAAACTCTTGAAATTCAATTTTTCCTTCTAAAAAAGCCTCATCCAATTCCGCCTTCCTTTCAGCAAATTCTTCTTCATTTAAAATCTTTTGTTCTAACTTTAATAATTCATTATCTAATTCTAATTGATCTGCCTCACCTCTTGCCTCTGCTTGTCCACTTAAAAAAGCTGCTTGCTCTGCTAATAATTGCTCATTTGTACTTTGAGCAATCTCTAATCTTACTTTTTCCGCCGCTGCTATAGCCTCAAGTTCTTTTTGTCTCTCAGCTTCTCTTTTTATTGCTGCTTCCGCCGCTTCCTTTTCTGCATCCGAGACTCCGCCAGTTCCTTCTTCTTTTGTTATTATTGATTGAGTTCTTGCAGGTAAATTCCCTCCTAATTCCGGTAATGCTCCGGTTTCTTCAAATAATTTTATTGATTCTAAACCTTGTATTTTCTTCTCTATATCCCCTATATCATCAGTAACAGAATCCCTAAAATCACTAAATTTATTTTTAGCATCATCTACCCAACCAAAGCCCGGAACTTTACTTAAAAGGCTTAATTTATCAAATAAAGCCTCTAAAATTATAGCTACATCTCTTTGGAAATTCTGAAAAACCTTTGCAGCTTTCAATAAAGCTATTTGGATGCTTGGTGAAAAAGAGTCAAATTTCTCTACAAGAAAACCAATAATAGTAATAATGGCAGTTATTGCCAATAATAAAGGATTCGTGGCTAAGATAATCCTCATTATGCCATTAAATACTAATAAAGCCGCTCCAGCTAATCCAAGCCATTTAATTAAAGGCTGGCTTACTAAAGTTTTAATACCGGTAATAAAGAAGCCTAAACCGTCAAGAATTGGTTTTAATCCTCTTTTCCAAAGCAAAATAAAGCCTCTTAATGCTTTTTCAGAAAACTCCTCTATTTCCTTTTTATTTAACTCAATAGTAACCGCTAAATCATCAAAACGACCAATGATGAAATTAAGCACTCTTGTGCCAACCGGTAATAATGCTGTTCCAAAAGCTATTTTTAGAACTGATAAACCATCTTCAGCGTTTGACAAAGTGCCTAAAAAGGTTTTGCTACTTTCTTCCATTAAATTAAAGAACCTACCACCTTCGGCAGTCATATTTCTTAAGGCTGCTTTTACATCATCAAAGCTTATTTGACCGGATTCTTTTAATTTTATTACTTGCGCTTCTGTAAGTCCTAAAGTTGAAGCCAATTCTTTCAATAACGGAACACCTGCTTGAGTAAATTGGTTTAAATCTTGCCCGAGTAGCTTTGTGGTTGATTTAACTTGTCCGAATACTAAAGCCAATCTTTGAACCGGCACACCAACGCCGGCAGCGATATTACCTAAATTTTCTAAGGTCGGGATTATCTCCTTTTGCGCTATTCCATAAGCTAGTAATTGCTTTGTCGTTTTAACCAACCCTTCAATTTGAAATGGGGTTTTTCTAGCAAATTCAACAATATCCTCTAATAAATCTCTTGCTTTATCAGCACTGCCAAGCATTGTGGTAAATGCAACGGTGAATTGTTCCATATTACCGGCAGCCGTAAAAATACTTTTGCCTAAATTAACAAATCCTCTAACAAGAAAAGCAACCCCAACTATTGCAGCTAATTTTTTAAGGCTGACACCAAGAGAACTAACTTTTTTTGTTGCCTTAGCTGATCCGGTTGATATATCTTTAAGCTTCCCATCAACATTTTTTAAAGCATTAACTATAGCCTTCTTATTCTTAAATTCCCCTTGTAATATAATCTTAACTTCTTCTACCATTTACTGCCCTCCTTAATTCTTCCGGTGATAACATTTTAACATTGCGCTTCTGCGGCGTACCTTGCTTCATATCTTCAAATCTTTCATCTCTTTCAGCTTCTCTATTCATATCCTTACGATATCTTTGGGCTCCTTTATCTCCTTGCACCACTAATCCCGAAATAACATTGCTATTTATTAAATCCCTTTGGCTAGCTTTTTTAATTCTGACGACTTCCTTAATAGCTTTAACCAATTCAAGCTCGTCCATTTCCCTCATATGTTCAAAAGTCCATCCTAATTGATTGGCAAGAAAAGCATAAACTTGATTAATATCTTGCTTCACGCCGTCTTGCGTAGGGCTTTCGTGTTTAAGGTAATTGGAATAATCTATGAGTTTTTGATTTAATTCTTTTAGGAAATAGATATAATCCTCAACTGTAATTTTCATTAAGGATTTATCTTTTAGCTCTTTTTTGTCTTGTGGATAAATAAACATCCAAACAAGATCAAGAATTGATGAAGCTTGTAATGCTATGATTTTATTCTTTTCTTTTTTATCTGCTTTGGAAATTGCCTCATTATGAGAAAGCACATTTTTGATATAAAAAACCCTTCTTTCTGAATTGAAGTTTTTTAAAGTGTGTGTAATTTTGTTAATTTTTAACTCCATAACATAAAAAAAAAGAGGAGGAGCATAAAGCCCACTCCTCTATTAAAAGTGTAAATTGAGAATTAATGACTTATCTGTTTAAATAAGTTTCTTTACCAACATAATCAACATTACAAGGTTGTAAGATTTTGAGGGTTGTTTCAATCATTGAAAATTCTTTGGTTTTGAATTTTACGGCTGTTCCATCGGCTGATATAACTCTTGGAAAGTTAGTTAAAACTAACTTGCCGTTAACACTTTCACTAACTATAGTAATTCCGAACTCTTTAGGAGCTGCGCCTATTTTACCTATAAATCTTGTGAAATTATAAGTATTTATCGGTCTTACTGAAAAGGTTGCTACATCGCCGATAATTAAAGCAATCGAACCGGAACCGCCTGTAAACTCAATGCCGGTAGAAACTACAGTGCCATCAGTGCCGGGGATTGTGATAGGTGTTGCATTTATTTTTAAATTTTCATCAATATAAGGAGCTTTACCGCTAACATCTGTATTTAAAAATATATCAATGGTAGTAGCTGATACAGCCCTAATAGCATAATCGCCAAAAGCTAAATCATTTACAGTTGCCACATCAACAGCTATAGAAGCTATGCCGGTTGTCGGATCAACAAGAGATGATCCTTTTTGGTTAATAATGGCAGAAGTAAAGCCGGCAGCATCACCGCTTACATTTTCTTCAATATTTGATAAATCCGGCAAATTTAAACCTAAAAAGTCTAAAATTTTTCTATCATATTGCTTTAAAATCAAAGCAATATCACCGGTTGCATTGCCCGGAGCAGCAGCCCAAGCAAAAGGAGATGATCCACCTCTATTTTCTATTATTTCTTGCACAATATCGGGTGAAGCATCATCAATGATTTTACCTGTACCCATTTTTGACTCATCTTCTAAGTCATTAAAGGTTATTTGATGAACACCGAAGACTTGTTGTGGAATTAATGCGTTTGTAGCCATAACTATATTTATTTAATTGTTTTATTAGTAATTAGGGATTGAATAAAAGGTTTAGCAATATCTTTAGGAATTTCTTGGCCTTCTTTTAAGTCAAAAATTCCGTTGCAATGAACTTTGCAAGTTTTTAAAGCTATGTATTTCTTATTAGTCTCCTTATTAGTCTCTTTAACAATCTCCTTGTTAATCTTCTTAGTATCACTTTTGTTTTCTAACATTATTTTTTAAAAGTATTAATATTTTGAATATTTAATGATAAAATTGTACTTTCACCGCCAACTACTGAATAAAACTCCTCATTATTTGTTGCAGTTGAATCAACTAATTGTATCTTTCCTTGATTATTATAATCGCACATTTCTGAAGCATTTAAAAACTCTTTCAAAAAGTCGTTTTCTAAAGTTTTTAAAGCACTTACAGGTTCTTCGGTATTATTTGTCACAATAAGCAAATTAAAGAAATATGTCTCTAAAACTGTATCTATAGAAAATTGTCTATCAGATATAGAGCCAAATTCAGTCTTGCTTATTATAATATGCATTTTCGGCACTTCTGTATCAGCCGTATCATTCTTATTTATCTTCTTTTCTGATACTTTCTTAAAACCGGCAGCCAATGCCGCTGTTTTCATTACTCCTATTATTTCTTGGAGACTTAAATTGCTCATAATTTGCCAAATGTTTTTAACTTCTCATTTAAAAATGATAATTCGCTCTTTGTTAAACTAAAAAACGGAGTTTCTTCATCATTAAAAAAAGCCTTATTAGCGTCCTCTGCGCCACTAAAGAACATTTGCGCTTGTTTTCTTGCGGGTTTAGCAATAACAGTTAGAGATTGCCACATACTACCTGTAAATGTTAAATCTCTTCTTGATGTTTGCCTCCCTTTTGCTCTTCTTCTCCTTTCATATCTTGAGGAATATAAAGGCATTTTACCTTTTACTCCTTGCCCCCTTGTCTGAACTCTCCTTTGTATTTTACTATTTAACAAAAAAGCAACTTCTGTTAAAAACTTAGTAAGTCCTTTGTCTTTTTTTTCTATCTTGGCTCTTAATTTGCCGAAATTTCCTTTAACTACTATTTTAGTCATTATCTCGTTAATCTATTATAACTTACGCTATTACGTTTTTCTTCACTATCTGCCTCACCATCTTCATTAAAATCAATCTGAATTAAAGCCAAATTATCCTTAATAGTTTCTTTGAAAAGAGTAAAGAAATCCTCACTCTTAACAAAGTTTTGATTATTTTCGTGGCGAATACTTAAATCTTTGAATATCAAATAACTAAGATAATAGCAAAAAGATTGCTGCATTATCTCAATATTCAAGATGTTTTCTAATGGGTTAAAATCATTGGTGAATTTTGATCTTTGAACAAATGAGCCGGTATTCATACCGAAAAGCCCTCTTAAATAAGCAAATAATCTATTGCTCATATCTATATTGGTCTGATTATATTTCTTGCTTATCAAAGCATCGGGGATTTTAACTGAATCGCTAAAATCACTTTCTATTTCTGTTAATTTTACTCTACCTATAAAAACTATTTCATAACTTCCTGTGGCAGTTAAAGTATTACTAAAGGATAATGTAGTGGCTGTATTTGAGATTATCTTAAACTCAACGCCGCCGATTACTACATACCAATCTTTAAATTCATTTTCTTTAAAAGCAGCTTCATTATCAGTAATTCCGTTAGAATCAAAGGACTCATAAGTTCCGCTTACTTTATCAAATAAAGTTGCCATTATTTAGTTTTTTTCTTAAGCTCTGTAATCTCAGTTTTTAAATCTTCATTGTCTTTAGAAGCTTCATCTAAAAGCTTATTAAGTGTCTCAATTTCAGTCTTATCCGCTGAATCGTCTGATCCTGCTTTAAGCTCTTCATTTTCTTTCTTAAGCTCTTCATTTTCAGCCTTTAAGTCTTTAGCCCTATCCTCAGCACTTGGTACATAATCAGTCCAAGCAGATGAAGCTTTTAAATGTTTGGCTAAATCTTTTTCGTCTTTGGTACATTCAAAAACACCATTAGCAAAAGAATATTTCTTGCTTTTAAAAGTGAATCTTCCTGTTTTACCGTGACAATTTTTAAATTTCATAATCAGTTTTATTTTAAATTATAGAGATAAGCCGGTAAGCTTAGCGTGAGCCTCAGCACCGTTCTTAAGTTCTAAAGTGACTTCAGTTAAAAGCCTTTCCTTCAAGCCATCTAAACCATTTTCAGCAGCATTTCTTGAAGTCATACCTCTCATAGTTTTTAGTCTAGTTCTAGTTAAATCTAAAATTATTACTTCATCTTGAACCATTCTGAAAGTTGGGAAGATTATACCACCTGCGCCGTTAGCAATATCTGAAACAAATTCAGTAACATTATTGCCTAATCTTTGACCAACTTGATCGTTTTTAAATACTACCGGATTAGTTCCGCCTGTATTTAAAGCACTGATTTTTCTAGTTTGGGTAGGATGTCCAATGATTAAGTAACTATTAGATGTTGCACCTTCGGAAGCTATACCTTCAAAAGCATCATTTATATGATCTTGAGATATTGCGCCGCCTGTAGAGATGATGTTACCTGTGATAAGTTCACGAATACCAGCCATAGAGCCTAAAACAGAAGCACTTCTTGTTTTTAAAGTTCCAAAATATAAAGCACCTTCAAGGTTATATAATAATCTCTGCATAGCCACTTTCATTTGGTTAGGCATATGAGTATAATTATCATATGAAGCTGTTACGTCAGCAGTTCCTGAAACTTCTGCAACTTCATCAAAAATTTGTGTAGCGTTAAAAGTTGGAACTGCTTCATGTTTTAAACCGTCGCCGGCTCCAGTGTTTTCTTTTAAAGGGGTAGAGTTCAAATGTACTATATCGCCAACTACAAGAGTTGTTGCGCCTACACCGTTATAATCTCTAGTTACTGTTAAAGTGTTTGTAACAATATTTGTAACAAGAACTTGTTCGGCTCTGCTTGCTCCTGAAGCTTGGTCAAATCTAAGTATTGATCCAACTCTTAAACCGGAAGCATCATCAACAACAATGCCAACACCATCACCATCAGTTACAAAACTTGCAATAGCTGTTCTAACAGGCTTTAATTGATCGTTAAACCATTCATACTTAGGATTAGTAACGCCTTGCTCGCCCTTAACACCTAATGTGTTACCTATAGAACCTAAATTCTGACTGTTATTAAGCAATAACCTCAAAAGTGTAGTGTTTTCAGCTATTAAAGTATCAAAGAGTCTATTTACGTCTCTGATATTGTTTGTAAATTCAAATGATTTAGTCATTGTTTAGTTTTTTTAAAATTAATAAAAAGCTTTAACTAAACAATGTTAGCTAAAACTATGAACCGAAAATTTCATTATACTGTGAAGTAAATGTATCTTGTGGTTTATTTCCTTTATCACCTCCCTTTGCCTCACCTCCTGATCCGGGAACTTTATTCTCATCTGCATTTCTTTGATTACCCGGCTTAGAACTGCCAAATAAATATGGCTTAGATTCTTTTAGTCCGTTCACCATACTAAGTAATCCCTCATCAGGATTTTCCTTATCTGAAAACTCATCAAGATTAAGAAATTTTAATCCATCCTCTCCATCAATAATTCCTTGCTTGTTTAACAAATTGAGGCTCTTATTTTTGAGTTTCTCTAATTTGTTATTTTTCTTTTCAGTTTCTAAAGCTGTTTTTGTTTCTAAAAACTCTTTATCTTTTAAAGTCAAAAGCTCTTGAAGTTTACCGTCATCTTGTAACTTCTTTTCTTCTGCTTCTTTTTTAGCTGTTTTAAAAGCTTCTAATTCTTCTTTGTTAGCTTTAAATTGGTCGTTTATCTTTCTAAAGCGATCATAAGGAACATCAGGCGGTAATTTTTTGCCTTCAGTTTTCTTTTCCTCATTATTTTGGTTTTCTTCTTTGGTGTCGTTTTTTTGCTCTTGCTGATTTGCTTGAGCTTCTTTATTTTCTTCAGTCATGTTTAACCTCTTAGTTGAGTTGATAAAATGGGTAACGTCCCATTAAGCGATAAAACGCCTTATAGAAATTAATTTTGAATTGTCAATATTTTTTATAAAGAAATAATCATGCCATTATTCAAATATAGCTCTTTAACATTGTATTTGAATAACTTGCCTTGAGATTTGGCAATTTCGGTAGGGGAGGAGATATAGATTTTTGCAGAATCTATTTTAGAAGTGAATTTTTCAATTTTACTTAAGAGGTAATCCGGACAATAAAAGAAATAATGATTATAACTTTTATCTGTTTTTGGTGATAAACGGCAACTATGTTTATAGTTATAATTACCTTTTATATGTGATAATCGTATAGAGCAATTATCATTAATTTGCTTAATCTGTACTTTATCAATTTTAGCAATAAATTGTTCTTTAAGTAATTTCATTATTGATTTGCAATAGATATGTCTAAAAGCTTAAAATTCTCCGCTTCTTCAGGTGTAAGCGGTAATATGTTATGTCTACAATTCCATAAGCTCATTCGAGTGGCGGAAACAGTATCTAACTGGCTCGCAGGAAATTTTTTATTAACCCAACTTAAGCAAGGAATATCTCTTGTAACTCCATCTTTCGGTCCAAAATATCCAAACCAACTAAAATCTAACTGCTTAAACTTACTGACATTAGTATCAATATAAGTCCTGCCAATTCCTGTATTTATAATAGTTCCGGCATTTCTAGCATAAGCAGGATATAAATCCTTTAAGAGCCTCACCAGTTCCGTCTTTGGCACTCCTTTGCCTAAATTAGCGAATAATATCGCTTTTACATCTTCTTTTAAAATAGTGGTGTTGGTAAGCAATTCATCTACTAGATCAGAACCTTTTTGAACTAACGTGTTTAATTCTGCCTTAGTTAGATTAACGCTAAAATTATCAGCTAGGAATTTTTCTGTTGCATTGATAAAATTTCCATAGCTTTTTTCAGTGCTATTGAGAATTTTCTTTAAATCATTATCAATATTCTTTGAGACTAAAGCATTGGCGGTAAAAGGCTTTTTATTGTGTTTGGCAATAATATCATCTATTGCGCTATTATAAAGGCGTTGTGATGATTTTAGGGTTTTCTCGCCTATTTTATCAATGCCTTTGATTATTTTATTGCTGTCTTTTCGGGATTTTTCTAATGTCATCCATTATCTTCTCTTTTTAGGTTTTTTAACTGTAAACGCACCCATTGAAGGAGAATTACTCTTTTTATTCTTATTAGCAGTTTTATTCTTAGCTCTTTCTTTTTTTGTGTGTATTGGCATGATATTTTTGATTGAGGTTGTTAAAGTTTTAAAGTAGAGGATTTTCTAATTTCCATTTTAGTTAAGGGTGAATATACCTCTACTATTTCAAAGAAAATATTTTCATGGTAAAGGCAATTTGCTTTAATATGCTTTTCTGCTTCTTCTTTTGTATCGAATCTTAGAATCTTAAAATCCTTCTTAGAGTCTGCTACAAAATCAGTCGCATTGTTCGTCTGTCCTTTTCCCTCTCTATATCCAGTCATTCTTATTAAGAATAATTTTTTCATAGTTTCTGTTTCTGACATAGTTTTTTTGATTAAAGTTAATAATGTTGAAAAATAGGAATACCCAAAACAAATATTGAATTAAGGGCAATTATGCAAAAGTAGTAAAAAGAGCTTAATATCAGCCTCCTCCTTGCTTGCATTCTCATAAGCCTAACAAATGAGATAACTGCAACGCCTAAGATGAATAGGTTGTTGAGGAGTAGGAAAATTTGTAGGTTAGTTAGATTTTGGAGTATTTCTAGCATAGTAAATTATTAAAATTAATCCCTATCGGGCATTATAGTTAGTCTTTTGGCTTTTATTGTAGTATGTCCTTTTAATATCGCTTTAGCTACTCTATGCCAACCATCGCAAATGTAACCTTCATCATCAATGATTATAGCATAATCTAAATCTGCATTCTCAATTCTTTTATAATGATATAATGAAGATTTAACACTACCGTCACCAAATTTATGAGATAAAGATATACCGGCTAAAGGTATCTCAAAAGTAGGTAAATCTTTTGCAGCCTTGATTAAATCCCTAACAGGATATTTTTGATTCTCATAAACAAACTCACCTTCTGAATAATGAAAATCATCTATTTCTACTTTTGGGAAGTCCTTATTTGTCATTTTTCTTTTCTTTATTATTATTAGTATTTCCCCCTTTTTCCTCCCTTTTCTTTTCTTCCCCTTCCTCAAACTCATCACCTTCCTCATCAGCAGAACTAAGAGCATTTACAAGAATATTATTCTCAAACAACCTTAGTAATTCATCCTTATTCAAGTCGGGATTTTCCGCCCCTATCCAATCAATAACAGAAGATACATTATTTTGTATCTCAACCATCCATTCCTCCTGAGTTTTCTCCTGTGTCCTTTGCTCTTCATAATTAACCCTTAATTCAACTCCTTTAGGTATTTTATCGGTATTATCTCTATTGTAAACTGATTGCATAACTTTAAACAAGCTCTCTTCATTTACCGCCCATATATCACGTTGGCTATTGACGTGAGCAAATAGATTCTCATTATCTAATAGCTTATTCTCGGCGCTCCTTACTGAATTGGAGCTAATCAAGCTATCAAAAGGAAGATTAAAACTATCATACATCATTTTAAGATTAAATATAATAGCCTCTATTACTTCTTTGATCCTGCCGCTATTCTCAAATTCGCCAACTTGGATATTATCAGAATCGCCCGGAGTTCTTCCGGCGGAGGTAAAGCTTATTAAACCTGTTGGATCAAGAACAGAATCCTTTGCCATACTACCATTTACAACATATTTTAAGCCAAAAGAGGAGTATTTTATTAAATATCTAAGTTCGGTTAAATTCATGTTAATACTCTTAATAAAATCAAAAGTATCTGCATCTTTTAAATTCCAAAAGGTATTGGTGGGGTCAGATTCTCTAAATACTACAAAGGGAGCAAAGGCAGAGCCTATTTTCTTTGAGTCAAATAATAACTTTGATTCTTTAGAGGCTTCATTATCGCTTATTTCTTCGTTTACTTGATTAACTACACCGTCTTGCTCTACTGGAATCGTCTTCTCATCTGCCGTCCATTGCTCAATTATTCTAGTATTTCTTATAATTACGCCTTCATCAGCAAAATCATCACGCACAAAAGCTATTTCATTGGCTAAGTTAGGATCAATTGCACTTTGGCAAATCTGAATAGTATCATTGGGGATAAATTTGATCTTGATCTCTCCGGTGTCATCAGTAACTACTTTGTAAATGGTGGTTTTAAGCAAATTGGTTAATTGTTCAGCTTCCTTAATGCAGGTGACAACATTCTTATTATAAAAAGAGCTTAATTTGTCAAACAACTCTTTATTTTCTTCAAATTTTGTTTCATCTGAAATATCGGAAGGAAGTTCTGCAACTATTTGCTTATCATCTATAAAAAAGCTTCTTTGGGGATTTTCTGCATATACTTTAGAAATTGAGGAAATGAAGCGTTTTAGCAATGGTAATGCTACAGCCAGCTTTTTCATTTCATTTTGAATAGTGGTATTATCAATCTGCTTTTCTATGAGTCCTCTAAGATAAGGAAGTGAAAAGCCGTAAAAACTATCAATCTGCTCGGTGGCATATCTTCTGCGTGCCTCATCTGTCATGTTACGCTGTCTAGTAACTGATTCTATTGTTAATAGGGTGGAAGTGCAAACTGTACGCCCTTTGCCTTCTTTGGTTTTGCCTAAGTTGAATTTTTTGGTAAAGAAATTGCGGGTAGAATTGAAGAAATTTTTAGACATAAGAGGCTATTGGTTAGCTATTTTTACCTCTTATATTGAGTAGGGGGCTAGTTTTACGCCTTAGGGGGCTGATTGGGCTGTGTGGTGTGGCGGTGATAATTACTTTTCGTTTTTACCTTCTACGCCTCTTTTTTCTCTGTTTTTAGTTCTAGCTTCCTGCCACATTATGGCTTCTTCTAGCTTAGTTATTGTGATTGCATTTTCTCTGCAAGGGAATTTACTATTTAAATTTTTCAATATAGATAAAGTAATTTCAATTAATCCAGTAAATTGAATACCATTAACACCATTTTCACTTATAACGCCATCTTGAAACTTACATTCTAAAGTAGAACATAAACCAATTATTTCTTTATAATTATCTATAAAGTCTAAGGCTTCCCCTAAGGTGCTATATTCTTTTCCGTTTACTTTAATGTATGATTTTGACATATTTTATATTGATTTAAATTGTTAATAAATAGCTTGCAACTAAACACTGATCTTCGCTATTGCGTCCACCCATGTCGTCACAAGCCATAATTCAAGGAAGCTTTCGGGAATCCTTGATTTAGGAAAACACTTTATTCCAAAATAATCAAAAGTCAACCTAAGGAACTTGTTTAAATTTAACTTTAAAAATCCTCCCGCCCATCAATTCATCTTTAAAATAAAGTAAATATTCTGTTTCTGTATTAGATTTAAGAATTATTTTTAGTTTTAAGTTTTTCAAAGACACTTCCTTCCCCTGTATTAGAAGCAGTTCTATCATATCCCTTAAAAAACTATTAACCATATCGTCCTGTTGCTTAAACAGGCTAAAAGTTAATTTCTTTAAAGCTTCATCAATTTTATCCATAATATTTTCAATTTATTTACATTAAATTACTAACCTGCACAATATCGCTCCTAGTAGTAATCGGGTATTTAGTAGCTATCAAATAACCAACATTATCACTAGAATGCGTTAAAGTAATATTACTCTTATCAATATCACCCTTCTCCGTAAATGTCACTTGCTCAAAATCTTTAATCAAGTGA
>SDBT01010543.1_pt1 | contig 14916 bp, 9 predicted proteins | sample 2277101 | NCBI WGS metagenome assembly SDBT01 (sample SAMN10404973, study PRJNA504765) | marine sediment metagenome | isolation source: marine sediment core GS10_PC15, 103 cmbsf | place: Arctic Ocean: Southern Knipovich Ridge | collected 2010 | reverse complement strand
GATGCTTCCATGTATTTTAATGTAAAAAATCAAAGGTAGAAAAAGTCTTAGAATCTGGAACTTCAAGTTTTTTATAAGGAAATCGAACCTTTTGTGCTGGTAGAGAGCAGACAATTTGGTTTGTATGCCGTGTATTTTAAAAATAATTTTCATTGAAAGGTACAGATATAACGAACAGGCCTTTTGAGTAAATCCGTTTTATAAATACAGGAAAACACGAAATGCTCATGAATGCTTATCATTGTTAAGAGAGAAAAACAGTAATATTATTCCGGGCAATCATGATATTCATGCCGGACAAATGATACCTAAAAATCCTGCAGTCTTCGATTTCCCCGACATCTGGTATGATCTTGATTACCGGCAACGGTCCGAGTTAGGAAAATATGAGATATGGCTGCATGAGGAAGATGATCTCAATCCATTGTATACCATCGAAGATTTTGAATTCATGGAAAAACATGATTGCAGAATAAGTTTCACCGGTCATACACATATCAGAGGATTTAATGCTGTTTCACGGGGGCATTTCAAACAATACCGTTATAAGAATCTCATTCTGAAAGCATTTCCGATATGTATAGGTATTCATCCCGTAATAAATCACAATAACCGTAACGGATTTTGTAAATTTGATATTGAGAGATCCATGCTCCAGGCGATACGGAGCTGAAAACGGAATATTTTAACCCATGCCTGAAAACAGCCTGAACCGGTTCTTCGTATCCATAGTATTACCTTCAATACTGGCAATAGGGTTTTTTATCCTGTTGATCTTTACCGTTATCCTGCCTTCTTTTGAGAAGAATATCATGGAGGGGAAAAAGGAGACGATTTTTGAGTTGACAAATACGGTCTGGAGTTTACTGGAAGAATACCACCATGAAGTGCTGGAGCAGGATTTGCCGGAAGATACTGCCAAAATTCTTGCAGCGGAAAGGATTGAGCAGATAAGATATGGCACTGAATACAAGGATTATTTCTGGATAATTGACAAACAGCCGGTTATGATCATGCATCCCTACCGGCCGGAGCTAACTAACACGGATTTATCAAATTATCAGGATCCGAATGGTAAATTGCTTTTCGTGGAAGCGATGAAAACCGTAGCCGAAAAAGGAGATGGATACATAAACTATATGTGGCAGTGGAAGGATGATTCTACGCGTATCGTTCCGAAACTATCTTACGTTAAGGAATTTGCACCGTGGAATTGGATTGTTGGTACAGGCATTTATCTGGAGGATGTTCACGGTGAAATTAAAACGTTAAAGAACAAACTTTTACGAATAACATTATTGTTTACATTACTCATCAGTGCAATATTGGCTTTTATTGTCAAGCAGAGCCTTGGTATAGAATACAAAAGGAAAAATGCGGAGAAAAAACTTCGTTTATCGAGACAAAAGTATAAATCACTTGTTGAGGCTTCAACGGAAGGAACCCTGATGATACTGAAGGAGGAAATTATTTTTTCCAATGTAAAATTCAGTAATTTAAGCGGATAGGATCCTTTTGAGGTAAGGAAACTACGTTTTGGAGATTTTTTCAGCCTGGAATGGAGAAAGTTGATTGATTCATTTGATGATCCCAAAAAGTCCGTATCTCTTGAAGCCACTTTAAATTGCAAAGATGGGAAGTAAGAAAGAAGTGGTATTATCTGCATCCATGATTTCCTACGCGGAGGGAAAAGGATATATTATCATTATTAAAAGAATCAGTTCGCAACGGCAGTTGGCAAAAGACACCGAACTGCTTTCCCGGGAATTGCAATCTTCGCTCTTATTAATGAACCAGCCCATAAAACCCCTGATAAATGATGTAAAAAAGTGTCAGGTCGGTACTTCGATCCAGGAAGCTGCTAAATTTATGGCCAGGAAAAAGAGAAATTTAATTTTTGTAAGTCAGGGAGACAAAATAATAGGCGTGGTCAACAACAATGACCTTAAAAAAAGAGTATTGGCAGCCGGTATTGATCCCGGGACACCGGTTATTGAGATAATGACATCTCCTGTGGTGACTATTCCAGAAAATGCACTTCTCTATGAGGCGCTGCTGATGCTTAAAAACAGAAATGTTTCCCACCTGGCAACTGTTGATGCCAGGAATGTCATAAACGGGGTGATAGGCTACGAGAGTATTATCAATATCCAGCAGAATACCATAAGCTTTCTGATTAAAGAAATCGAAACAGCCGAGGATGTAAACCAACTGGCAGGGATGTACAAGCGGTTGCCTGTTCTGGTTCAAGCACTTATAGAAAGTGGAGATAAGACAGGAAATATAAACAGGATCATTACCTCTGTGGCCGATGCCATACTCAAGCGGGTTATTCATTTCGCTATGGAGGATTTGGGGCAGTCTCCAGCTAAATTTGCTTTTATTGTACTGGGAAGTGAAGGCAGAGGAGAACAAACCCTGGCAACTGACCAGGACAATGCCATAGTATTTGAAGATGTTGAAGAAAAAAGGCTGGAATATACTCATAAATACTTCCTTGAGTTAGGAGCGCGTGTGAATAAAGATCTGAATACAGTGGGTTACAACTGTTGCAAGGGAGATATCATGGCAAAAAATCCGAAATGGACCCAGCCGCTGGCAACCTGGAAAAATTATTTCAGCCAATGGATCAATACAGGTAATCCCCAGAATATCCTTGAAGCAGCTATCTTTTTTGACTTTCGGTGTGTGTATGGCGAGAAGTCCATGATAAAAAAGCTTCGCGATCATATAAACAAAATATCAGATAATAAATCTATATTTTACTACCACATGGCCCAGGCTGTTCTGAAGTTCAAACCTCCTTTGAATATTTTTGGACATATAGTGGGGGAAGAGTCACAAGCCGATGAGCTCAATCTTGATATTAAGAAGGCTATGTTCCCGATAATCACATTTATCCGGTTATACTCCATTAGTGAAAAACTTACCCAGACCAATAGCCTGGAAAGATTAAGTGAATTGTTTTCCAGGAAATCCATCGATAAAACGAGCCATGAAGAACTTTATCAGGCATATAACTTTTTGATGCACATACGGTTAAATTTCCAGGTTGAAAGCATCACACAAAACGAAATCCCCAACAATATTGTGAATATTAACAAGCTTACCAGAATCGAAGTTGCGATTCTGAAAAAGCTTTTCTCAGAGATGGCCAATCTTCAGTCAAAGGTAAGTTTTGATTTTAAAGGTGGAGAATGATCTCTTTTCTAGAGGAGGATGCATTTTAGGTGCTAACTTCCTCCCTGTTAAGTCGTTGTAATGCAGCGTGGTTCAGATATTTTTTAAATCCACCATTCTTGAAGATATTGTGCGTAATATATTGTGCTCCCAGCATAGTAGATCAGAAACTCATATATCACAGCACGGGACCTTCTGCTGTTTTCCTCACGGATGGTCTGTATGTTTTCATAATTCTTCACACAGAATATTATTAATGAAACATTAATCAATAGAGGAAGGATTTCTTAACCTTTAACAAGGAACTTACTTTATCCCATGGAAGCGGTAGATACGCCATAGCCTTTGCCCCGAGTTATATCAACAAATCCTGCAAGAAAACACCCGGAGCTGGCTGGTATTGGTCCGGTTGTGCCAATCAAGCCAAATGCGGCCCAGGTGTATTCTAAAGCACATAGGCATAATGTTAAGCTGGTCCATGTTACATACGGCACCATGGCCGCTTAAAAGTTTAACGAACTATTATGAAAAGACTCACCAAATATTGATTGCTTTAAATCTTATCGCTAATTTTAAGTTGACTGATTAGTTACCAATTGTCAAATACGAATCGCATTAATAGTGTTTTATTATGATTAAAAATTACCTTATTACTGCCTTCAGGAATGTCATCAGATATAAAGGATTTTCATTGATTAATATTTTTGGACTATCATTAAGTATGTCGGTTTGCATGCTGATCATTGTGGTTATTCTGGACCAGTTTTCCTATGATGAGATTCATACGAAAAAGGAGAGGATCTATAGGATCCAACAGGTGGATAGTCTATCAGAGGTTTCCCTGAAGATGGCTTCCAATCCTTATGCTTTAGGTATAGAACTTCGGGATAATTATGCAATTGCAGAGAAGGTTCTTATTCTGAATAATTCTTTCCGAGGGGAAGGGCTGTATAATGATACACGCCTGGAATTTAGTGGTTTATATACCAATACTGCATTCTTTGACGTCTTTGATTTTCAGTTACAGGATGGTTCTGTGGAGGAGATTCTGGAGGAACCATATACCATGGTGCTGAGCAGAGAGACTGCCGATAAGTTTTTTGGCGATGAGGATCCTATTGGAAAGTTCATAGAGATCGATACACTCGGAGCATATGAGGTGAAAGGTGTCATGGCCAAAACGAGGCAAAAATCCCATATCCAGTTTGAAGCATTGATATCCATATCTACCCTTGAAATCCTTGATCAAAAAAGGGATGAACCAAGATTTGTTAATAACTGGGAAACTGGCTGGGGAAGCTGGATATATCTTCTCCTCCACGAAAATGCTGACCTTGGTAACATACAGCAGATACTTGATCAGATCAGTATTGAAAAGTATAAAGACAATGATGAGCATAATTTATCTTTCTATCTCCAGCCCCTTGATAAGATCGTCCCGGGTCCGTTACTGGGAAATGAAATAGGTGTTTTTCTGCCCAAAGTATTCATTTTGTTCATGGGGGGACTAGCCCTGGTTATCATTATTTCTGCTGCCTTTAATTATACCAGCCTCTCAGTAGCCCGTTCCATGCTAAGAGCAAGAGAAGTGGGTATCAGAAAGACATTTGGGGCTACCAGATCCCAGGTGATCATTCAGTTTTTGCTTGAAGCAGTAGTGATAGCTGTCATTTCACTGCTCCTTGCATTTGCCCTGTTACAGTATTTATTACCGGCTTTTTCCGGTATGCAAATGATGTCGCTACTTGAGATCAGACCGGAGCAAAATATTAAAATTTATCTCTGGTTCTTGATTTTCGCCCTGGTTACCGGTTTACTCTCAGGTGTTTTGCCTGCCGTTTTCATTTCTGCATTCAGGCCGGTATTTGTACTTAAAGGCATAACCAACGTCAGGTTCTTCAGCCGTATCACGCTCAGGAAAATATTGCTTGTTACACAGTTTGTGTTCTCTATGGTATTCATTATTTCAATTCTATTGATCTTCAAACAAATGAACTTCATGATCAATATTGATTTAGGTTTTGATGCTGAAGTGGTATATGATATAAATCTACAGGGAAAAGATTTCAACAAGGTGAAAGCTGAATACAGTCAGCTTCCTGAAGTGCTTAACATATCTGCATCATCACATATTCCGGCTGAAGGAAATATTTGGGGGGTTGATATAAGATTAAAAACAGAAGATGAAAAGTACAATGCCAATTATTTTTCGGTTGATGAGAATTATATTGAAACAATGGGATTGGATTTGATTGCGGGGAAAAACTTCCCTGAAAATATGAGCACAGAAAATGAGAAATTTGTAATTGCCAGCGAAATGACCGTTGAACATTTCCAGCTGGGAACCGCGCAGGAAGCTCTTGGGACCACCCTGATCCTGGATGATTCAACCATGGTCGAAATCATTGGTATCATAAAGAATTATCAGTACGCTGCAGTATTTCTTAATCTGAAGCCTATGCTCTTAAGATATATTCCTGACAGGCATCGTCATGCTTTCCTGCGGCTGGATTCCCCTAACATGACTGCTACTGTCAGTAAACTGGAGAGAACGTGGGAAAAGGTTGATCCACATCATGATCTTAATGGAGATTTTCTTGATGACAGGATTAAATTTTACTATACCTTCTTTGAGGATATTATGTATACCGTTGGTTTTGCAACACTGCTGGCAATCATTATTGCCGGCTTCGGCCTGCTTGGAATGGCTACCTACAGTACACAAACACGAATGAGGGAGATTGGCATCAGAAAAGTTTTCGGAGCAGAAGTAAATCATATCATCTTCCTGGTTTCAAGATCATACCTGTGGTTGATGTTAATAGCTGCGGTTATCGGTGGCATCATAGCATACCTGGTCAATAATTTGTGGCTTCAGTATTTGTCAAAAAGGGTGGATTTCGGGATTGGTACCATTCTGGCCGGAGTATTTATCGTTGTCATTGTTGGACTTCTGACAATAAGTAGCCAGACACTCAAAGCGGCTCAAACAAAACCCGCCGAGACCTTGAAATATGATTAAAAAAAGCCATCTCATTTTGGAAGTATTAACTTCGCGGAAATTGGATGTTTGGCGATGAATTATTTTTCTGCGGAGAATCTTTCTAAATCGTTTGGTGAACAGGTTCTGTTTGAGGGACTTACCTTCGGGCTGGCACGTGGAGATAAGACAGCGCTGATTGCCAGGAATGGAACCGGGAAGACAACCCTCTTAAGATACAGCTAAAATTCTTGAAGAGGCTACCAATGAGATGGATAGGGTGGATATATGAGATTATGAAAGGCGTTTGAAACAGTTGCTTGACCTATTCCGGATCACCGATACATCACAAATCGTATCCAAACTATCAGGTGGTGAAAAGAAACGGCTGGCGCTCGCCATGGTTTTGCTGGATGAACCCGATCTGCTCATTCTGGACGAACCGACCAACCACCTGGATATCGAAATGATTGAATGGCGCAGGCATTTCCCTGATTTAACTGACAAAGATGTGATCGAATTTGAACGATTGGCAAAAGTCTGTGAAGAAAAAATTATGAATGGTGAAATAATGGGGGTTAAGGAATTCAATAAACTCCCTTTTAGTGATGAGGATAGAATAAATTCATATAAAAAAGGCGCTGAGTATTTGAGGAAAATAATTAAAGCAAATGGACTTAACTGAGATAATTAAACATGGTTTTGTCACATTATCGGCTCAATTTGTCCGGTATTTACGTAACATTAACCCCTGACACTGGCCTCGGGCAATCGTTTCTGAATGTCCTTTAATTGCTCATAACTTTCGATACCCAATGTAAAGTGGTCGATGAAACCTGCCCCGGTGTGAAATTCAAGGCATTCATCTTTTTTGTCTGCCAGTTTACCCTGACCATATACTTTCATCCCAATGATGGCTTTTCCATTTTTCTTCATACGGGTCAGCACCTGTTGCACGGTGGATACATCAGCATCCATTGCCACTCCACCTGGATTAAATCTTACCAGGTCTACTTCGACCCATGGCTCATCAGCTGTGGTTTCCAGTGCACCAATAGAATGACATGAGATCCCATGAGCCTGTATGGTTCCCTCCTCTTTGGCTTCGCTTAAAGCTTCCATGGCACCTTTCATGTTCTCATTCCACTCAGGATCGGTAACTGCATGCAGAAGAACAATATCGAAGTAATCGGTTCCAAGTTCCATTTTAAACCGATCCAGATCACTTTTCACATCTTTGTAAGTAGTTGAATTAGTCTTGGTGAGCAGCACCAGCTTCTCCCTTTCTATTTTCTTCATTGCCTCCTTGATATGTGGATGAGAACCATACTGATCGGCAGTTTCCCAGAAATTGATTCCTTCATCATATGCGGCACGAAGCAAGTCTGATACTCCTTTAATACCCAGTTTCCGGGTCTGGTTTGAACTTCCTCCGAATCCACGTGTTCCGGTACCCATTGCCATTCTTGACATTTCAATTCCAGTATTACCCAGCTGAACCCGGTCGCTTGGATATAACTTTTTTGTTCCTGCAAATAGTTCATATGGAAATGCTGTGAGCAATGCTGCGCCGGTAAGGCTGTTCAGAATAAATCTTCTGCGTTTCATGAGCATTGATGTTTTTGATTCAAAAGCAAATCTACGAAGACCCATCTATCAAAACAAAAGAGAGTGGAATTTTGTTTGATTTGAAGTATGTGGAGAAGCATTCAATCACTTCTGGGTTTATTTGCGCTGAACTTTTGAATGTATCTTTTCGGAAGTATTAACTTCGCGGAAATTAGATGTTTGGAGATGAATTACTTTTCTGCAGAGAATCTTTCTAAATCGTTTGGTGAGCAGGTTCTGTTTGAGGGACTTACCTTCGGGCTGGCACGTGGAGATAAGACAGCGCTGATTGCCAGGAATGGAACCGGGAAGACAACCCTCTTAAGAATCATGATGGGTAGGATGGCTTCAGACTCAGGAGAATTTACCTTTCGCAGCGGGATAAAAACAGCCTTTCTGGAGCAGGTCCCGTATCTTGATGGTTCCCTGACGATTGATCAGCTGATCCTCACCGCCAATACACCTGTACTTGCTGTGATCCAGCATTATGAGAGAGCGCTGAATAAGCACTCGCATCATCAAACACCAGATACAGGTAAAATCCTCGAAGAGGCTATCAATGAGATGGAAAGGGTGGATGCATGGGATTATGAAAGGCGTTTGAAGCAGTTGCTGGACCTTTTTCGGATCACCGATACATCGCAAATGGTCTCCAAGCTTTCAGGTGGGGATAGGAAAAGACTGGCACTTGCCATGGTTTTGCTGGATGAACCCGATCTGCTCATTTTGGACGAACCGACCAACCACCTGGATATCGATATGATTGAATGGCTGGAGCGGTACCTTTCCCAATCAACCCTCACTTTACTGATGGTTACCCACGATCGTTATTTTCTAGACCGCGTCTGCAACCGCATCATCGAATTGAGCCAGGGAAAGATGTTCCACTACCAGGGAAATTATGGGTTATTTCTTCAGAAAAGGGCTGAGAGGGAGGAACTGCGAAAGGTGGAATCAGCCAAGGCTTCCCAGTTGATGAAAAAAGAACTGGAATGGCTGCGGGTAATGCCAAAGGCAAGGACCAGTAAATCAAAGGCCCGGATCGATGCTTTTGATGGCATCAGGGAGCGAGCCAAGCTGGTATCTGACCAGGGTGAATTAAAACTTCAGGTAAGGGCACCGCGCCTTGGAGGAAAAATCCTGGACCTGGAAAAGATCAACAAGGCCTATGGTTCGGTTAAGATCATTGAAAATTTTAGTTATAAGTTTTCGAAAGGTGAGCGGCTGGGGGTGATTGGCAGGAACGGAACGGGTAAAACAACCTTTCTTGATGTGATCTCTGAATTAGAGCCACAGGATTCCGGAACCATAGACAGGGGCAAAACGGTGGTTATGGGATACTATCGGCAGCTTGGGCAAGCGTGGAAGAAGGAGCAAAGGGTGATCGAAGCCGTGAGGGAGATTGCCGAAGTAGTAATGATGGAGGACGGAAAAACCATTTCTGCCTCGCAATTTCTGGAACATTTTATGTTCACTCCGGAATCACAATACAAAATGATCTCGAAACTTAGCGGGGGAGAGCTGCGCAGGCTGCACCTGCTGACTGTCCTTATCAAGAACCCAAATTTTCTGATCCTTGATGAGCCAACGAATGACCTCGACCTGTTTGCTCTTAATAAGCTGGAGGAATTCCTGCTCTCATTCAAGGGCTGTCTGATTATTGTATCACATGACCGGTATTTTCTGGATAAACTCACCGATCACCTTTTCATCTTTGAGGGTGAAGGGATTATCAACGATCATTATAGAACATATACTGCCTACCACCAGGCACAGGAAGTTCTGGAAAAGAAATTGAAAAAAAACCTGGTCAAGGGTCCTGAAAAACAGACCAATTCCAGGGATAGGCATACCGGGGGAAAGGCAAAAACGAAACTCAGCTACAAGGAGCAGCAGGAGTACATGCAACTGGAAGCAGAGATTGAGGAATTGGAACAGGAGAAAGCATCCCTGGAGGCTGAGTTGAGCGCAGGGAAGCTCGGTTATGAGTCCCTGGAACTGAAATCAAAGCGTATTGCTGATGTCATTGAACTGATCGACGCAAAGCTCCAACGCTGGATGGAGCTGGGCCAGTATGTAGAATGATTGGACGAAAATATGGAAATTCCCAGTTAAGGGAATAATTCCTAAATTGATTGCAATTAGCTTGATTTCAACACTGGAAAATCACTTTTTCATAGACCGATTGTCAATCGGTTATTAAAAAAGATCTAAATAATGCTGAAAAGTAAAAAGCAAGTACTATCTGATGACCAAATCCAGCAGAAGACGCTCAGGCTGAGGCCCGGCGTTGTTATTGTAACACTTCAGTGGCTGGTCTGGTTTGTAGTTCCTATTGTTATTCCCGGGACTGCTGTAGTGGGGGTGTTTGGGGGACTCCTGGGCGGGCTGGCTATCCTTGTATGGTGGACGTTCTTCAGCAGGGCGCCTCGGTTTGAGCGCTGGGGTGCCGTCGTCCTCATGATAGTCGCTATGGTGGCGACATCGCAGATCATCCACGAGTCGATTGCGACGGCGATGCAGGGGGGTATGTTCCTTATCTTCTCCATCCCGGTCATGAGCCTTGCTTTGGTTGTATGGGCAGTAGCCAGCCGTAATATGTCTGATGGAACCCGGCGTGCGACAATGGTAGCGACCATCCTGCTCGCATCAGGTGTGTGGACCCTTCTGCGGACCGAAGGCATGACCGGCGAGGCACGTCATGATTTCGCATGGCGGTGGGCAGCGACAACAGAGGAGCGGTTCCTGTCCCAAACTGACGAAGAGCTGACGGCGCTCCCATCAGGTTCGGATGCAATGGATACAGAGGCAGAGTGGCCCGGTTTTCGTGGACCCAATCGCGATGGCATCATCCACGGTGTAAAGATTGAGACCGACTGGTTAGCATCATCGCCCACCGAGTTGTGGCGCAGGCCGATCGGACCGGGCTGCTCGTCTTTCTCGGTCCATGGTGACCTCCTCTACACGCAGGAACAGCGGGGTGACGATGAAATCGTCGCCTGTTACAACCTGACCACCGGCGAGCCAGTATGGATACACCGTGACGCTGCCAGGTTCTGGGACTCCCATGCCGGAGCCGGTCCGCGTGCGACACCCACCCTTAGCTACGGTCGCGTATACACATTTGGTGCTACAGGAATTATTAACGTTTTAAACGCAGGTAATGGCGATGTTGTGTGGTCGCGCAACGCAGCGTCCGACACAGACACGGAGCTCCCGGGCTGGGGCTTCACGAGCTCGCCCTTGGTGGTCGACGATGTAGTCATCGTCGCTGTGGCCGGCTCACTCGTTGCATACGACCTTGCCACCGGCGATCCACGCTGGTTCGGCCCGGAGGGCGGCACCGGCTACAGCTCGCCACATCTGTTGACGATCGACGGGGTCGAACAAATCTTGTTTATGAACGGAGTTGGTGCGATCAGCGTTGCTCCGGCCGATGGCACACTGCTCTGGGAACTCCCGTGGCCACAGGACGACCGCATCCTGCAACCGGCACAGATCGCAGACGGCGACGTCCTGCTCAACACCGGGGGAGCAAAAGGCATGCGCCGCATCGCGGTCTCGCAAGGATCCTACGGGTGGACCATCGAAGAGCACTGGACGTCGGTCCAGCTGAAGTCCTTCTTCAATGACTTCGTGGTTCACAAAGGCCATGCCTTCGGCTTTGTCGGCCCAAGCCTGGCATGCATCGACCTCGAGGACGGCAAACGAAAGTGGAAAGGCGGACGCTATGGTGGCCAGATCGTTTTGTTGGCCGACCAGGACTTGCTGCTGGTGCTGTCGGAGAAGGGTGAGCTGGCGTTGGTCGAGGCGGTCCCTGAACAGTTAACGGAGCTCGCGCGGTTCCAGGCAATCAAAGGCAAGACCTGGAACCACCCGGTGCTGGTCGGCGACATCCTGGTGGTTCGCAACACCCAGGAGATGGTCGCGTTCCGGCTGTCCCTCGCGGGCGACTAATGTGAGTTACCTTTCGCTGGATTGATACTATTTCAACAGCACCATTTTTCTGGTGAGATTGACCCCGCGCCCCGTCAGGCGATAAAAATAGGTGCCAGGTGGCAGTGCTACGGTATTGAAGTCAACATTATACGTTCCAGTTTGTAATTCCTCATTAAAAATCCTTATCATAGCCTGGCCTTGAATGTCATACACAACAAGTTGATACAAACCCGGTTTTGCAATGGTAAATTGAATGGAAGTATTTTTATAAAACGGATTCGGATAGTTCTGTGATAATTCAAAGGCAACCGGAACAACTTCATTACGGATCACTGCTGTGGGTGGTGTCAGCAATGAATCAATGGTAAGAGATGCATTGTCACAGTAAAAATCCCCGGCATATGGTTTAACGGTTTCAATATAAAAAACGGCGTCTTGAAGGTTACCCGCCCAGTTAATTAATAGATTATTAGATATTTGTTTCCATTCTCCAGGAGGTATTGAATCACCGGTTCCCAGGTATGATTTCTCGCTGCCCACTGTGATCTGAACAGTAACTTTACCGGTAAAACCAGTATCGGCAGGGGCTTTCATAAAGGCAGAACTGGTATAATATCCCGGTCCATTCTCCCGTAGAATTTCAGTAATGTCCTGTTGAACGCTTGCCCAATTTGCCTGTCTGTTCGAAACCAGCATAGCCGCGTTCCCCGATTGTACAGGATCATCCACAACTTCAATGGTGGCTGAATTCCCACTCCACCCTAAAATCCCGAGTTCAAAGTCCGGATTGATCAATAAATTATATGTGTCTTCAACACTTTCCACTTTATTCAAAGTAATTTTATCCACGTACACCCCGCTGCTTTCACCAAACACACGAACAACCTGCACACCTGCTTCCAGGTATACAGTATCCCTGACTGAGCTGAAATCACTTTTACTGCTGCCTTGCGGAACTGGAAGTGATCCCGTATGAATTGCCCCATTAAATCGTGCCTGAACTGTATTTCCTTCCCCGAGGGTGGATACATCCAGAACAACTTCAAACAAAGAGGCTGTATCAACAGAGAATGAATATTCCTGCCATTCACCCGGCTGGGTGATCAGTACTGCATAGTTAGTAATCCCAACCGAGTCTATTTCCACACCCTCATCCGGCCTGTAAAAACCCAAAGTATTTATGGAATCAAATGAATGATAGGCAACCTGCTGTCCCCCCAGATCAAAATCTTCAGTCTGGATGATCCCCGGCGCTGTAACAATTGATCCTGAGTAAGGGAACTGCCTGGTCTGGATATTTAACAGTTGATGGTCCCAATACTCATGATTTCTGAAATATGTGGCATAGTTTCCTTTATCCCCGGTACACCATGTTGTTTGTGCAAAGCCAAAATCATCAGCGGTATGGCTGAGAAGTTCATACCATTTTACCATTGAAGGGTGATGGGCTTTCCGGGTTACCCCAAATTCACCCAGCAGTACGGGGACATTGTTGGTATCAGACCAGTCTTTTGCTACGGTAAAATCGTGGATCATCTGTTGCTGTTCCGCTGTCGTTCCCCAGGTACCCTGACCAAGCTGGCAATATGTGTAGGGGACATAATAGTGAAAGTAGGCCATCACATAAGGATCATCGGGAATATTGAGGTGGTAGAATACACGGTAATTTGTCATCCTTGGAGTGGTATCATTGCCTCCGCCGGTGAATATTACAATTCTGGTCGGGTTGCTTTCACGGATGATAGGGAATATCCTCTGGTGCAAAGTATCCACTTCAGCGCGGGATAAGTCGAAATAGGGCTCATTAATGATCTCAAATACCAGGTTCTCTGATTTGTCCTTAAACCTGGTTGAGATCTGCTCCCACAGTTTTTCAAACCTATCCATATTTTTTGGAAATTCATCATATAACCATTCATCGTCATGGTGGGAATTTATGATGACAACAAGACCGGTATCCAATGCCCAGTCAATGACCTGTTCCACACGATCCATCCATGCTGAATCTATAGTATAGGGAGTTGTGTCCAACATGTGATTTGTCCAACGAATGGGAATTCTGACACAGGTAAATCCGGCGTCAATAAAATCATGAAAATAATATTCGGCAGCGGGGGAAGACCAATCTCCTTCATAGGGAGCCTCGAGTGTATTTCCCAGATTTATGCCTTTCCCCATTCTTTCTGCCATTTCCCATGGTGTAACCTGGCCAAATGTCACTGAACCAGAAAGAGATAAACCAATAATGAACAGTTTAAGCAATTTCGTATTCATGCTGTACCTCCAGGTGTTTTGATTAAAAAAAAGCAAAGATACGCTAATTTGGAATTGTCCGGTGAAAGCATAACTTTAGGTGCAAATTTTTAAACCCAGTAATAATGAAAACACGGAAAAAAATTACTTCGCTCACAGTTTTGATATCAATTATCTGTTTGATTAGCTGCAGCTCAAAGAATGATTTTAGAAGAATATCTGTTGAGGAATATCAAAGTAGAATGAAAGCCGGGTGGCTAGGTCAAATGGCTGGGGTGGGCTGGGGAGCGCCAACAGAATTTAAATTCAATGGAGTGATCATTCCCGAGGACAAAGTGCCTGAATGGAAACCGAATATGTTAAATCAACAATACCAGGACGATATTTATGTTGAAATGACATTTTTAAAAACGCTCGAAGATCATGGTTTTGATGTTTCCATCAGGCAAGCCGGGATAGATTTTGCCAACAGCCAGTACAGGTTGTGGCATGCCAACCGTTATGGTCGAGAAAATCTGCGTTCCGGGATTGCTCCCCCATATTCCGGGCATCCTGAATATAATGCACATGCTGATGATATTGATTATCAGATTGAAGCTGATTTCTCTGGCTTAATTGCACCAGGTATGCCACAAACAGTGATTGATCTGGGAGATAAGTTTGGTCGTATAATGAACTATGGTGACGGGGTTTACGGGGGCCAGTTTGTTGGTGCAATGTATGCCGAGGCATTTTTTGAGAAAGATATTACTAAAATTATTCAGGCCGGATTAGCGTGTATTCCAGCAGAAAGTCAATATGCAGAATCCATCGGGGATGTTTTAAATTGGCACAAAGAAAACCCGGGTGACTGGCAAAAAACCTGGCAGCTGATTGAAGATAAATACAACCTGAACCATGATTACAGGAAATTTAGCTGTAACGGTACAGCTACTGATTTTAATATAGATGCAAAG
>SDBT01010542.1_pt1 | contig 14917 bp, 18 predicted proteins | sample 2277101 | NCBI WGS metagenome assembly SDBT01 (sample SAMN10404973, study PRJNA504765) | marine sediment metagenome | isolation source: marine sediment core GS10_PC15, 103 cmbsf | place: Arctic Ocean: Southern Knipovich Ridge | collected 2010 | reverse complement strand
AAAGGCAAAATTAAAAATATTATTGAAGCGATCGAAGAGAAAATGGGTTTAATTTTAGTAAACGCAATTTATTTTAAGGGATTATGGGACAGCCCTTTCAAGGAAAAAGATACTAAGGATGAACCCTTCACGTTAATCTCTGGTAAAGAGGTTGATGTTCCAATGATGCACCAAACAGATAAATTTCGTTTTATTGAGGAAGAAAATTACCAAATTCTCGAAATGCCCTATAAAGGTATTCGTATCTCTGGTGTTATTGAAAGAATATCAATGGTAATCTTTCTCCCTAAGAAGAATGATAGTTTAGAAGAGTTGGAAAATGTTCTGACTATAGAACAAATTGTAAATCATTTATCACGCTTACAAAAATTATCAGAGCGAAATATAAAAATAACTTTCCCTCAATTTAAGATTGAAACGAAATATCAACTTTCAAAAGCTTTATATGACCTAGGAATTGTTGAGGCTTTCAGGGATAGTTCAGATTTCTCTGGGATTGCCAAGAATCCTCCTAAGCGTATTTCAAAATTCATACATAAAGCCTTCGTTGATGTGAATGAGAAGGGTACCGAGGCTGCTGCAGTCACAGCAATAAGACTGTTAGGAGCAAGCTTGGGTCCAAAACTGGAGCCCCCAGAGTTTCGTGCTGATCATCCGTTCTTGTTCCTTCTCATTGACTCGCAGACGGGAGCCATATTGTTTATTGGAAGAGTAATGAATCCCCAATAATTAAAAATAATTTTAAGTTAATTGTAAAAAAACGATGTCTTACACCATTATTTATTGGATTGACAAATCTCTCTAAAAATCTCCTTCTCAAATTTTCTTAATTCTTTCAATTTTTGGTTCCAATGTAATAAATGTTTCCATTCAAAATATAAATAAAATACCAATCCAATTTGTAATAATAAATTAAAAATAATTACATGTATAGGTGGTGGTGCATGTCCATCAGAAGTCAGACTAAATAACCATGAGAAATACCATAAGAAATAATAAAGACTGATGAAATTTAATCCTATAAAAAATATTTTTACCATTTCCATGTGCCTGATAATATCGTAAAATAATTTAGTTAGAGTCATATTTCTCTCTGGAATTTGTTTTGTATAATCATCCACTTTCTTTTTCCAAATAAGCAATAATGAGAGATTTATTAGGGCAAAAGCAGAAATTACAAAAACAATAATAATCGGAGTAAATATATGAATTAATGGTGCGGAATTCTGTCCAGATGGTGTATTAGGCTGTCGTGGGTCTAAAATTGCAATAACATTAATAATTTGAATAATTATCGCAAAAATCGGAAATAGAACGCTTAATAATAAATAACTCCTCTGACTATTAATATAATTTAATCCACCTTCCTCCATTTGAAGATAAAGCTTTTCTATGTTACTTTTAGGCACATCTTTTTTTTTAATTTGCGTCAACTTTATATTCCACTCTCTATTCTAACTCTGTATTTATCTTTATAAACCACTGATATCTTTCAATACCTATTGTTGTTATTTCATATATTATTCTTTTTCGTTCTCCCCATGGTTCTTCATACGATTTAATATATCCAGCATTTTCCATTTTATTCAAATATTTTTCAGCTGTGGATGTCTTTAAATTACAGTATTTAATGAGGTGCGACTTAATTATTCCTTCTCTTAGATATTTTTTTTTCCCAATTTTCGACTGACGCAATATACCTTCTAATAAAGTACATATAATTACGTTTGTAGATCTATATTGCGTCTTAACCATAATTTCTATATTACTTAGAAATTAATTAACATTACTAATAAAAAGCTTTGTGGTACCAATGGTACCACACCTTACGCACCTTTGTTCTGTCAGCATTTAAATATCAAATTTTGTAATAAATCAATAGATTAATAGTTTAAATTTTTAAGGTGAAACTTATGCAAGAAGTCTCAAATAAAGAAAAAAGACCTTATAAACAAGGTCGTTATAAAATTTTTCATAAAAGAAAAAGGAGGAGATTAACTCTTGGTTTAGGAGTTTTATTTGGAATAATAGGCTTAGGATATTTGATGATTGGAATTACAGGTATATATTATTCATCAGTTTTTCGACCCTTCCTTACTAAAAACACTGAGGAGAATGAGAGCTCTTCAGATTATTCCTATGCAATAATTGATACTGGCCAGACTTATTGTTACGATGAGGATGGTACGATAATCTGTCCTGAAGAAGATGACGATTATTTTGGCCAAGATGCAAATTACCGGGGGATAACTCCAGATTATGAAGATAATGGAGATGGAACGGTAACAGATCATAGTACGGGTTTGATGTGGCAACAATCTACAAATGAAAAGGTTACTCATGAAGAAGCGGTTAATGATGCTGACGAATTCGAGCTGGCAGGTCATAATGATTGGCGTCTACCAACAATAAAGGAACTCTATTCATTGATCAACTTTGATGGGGAAACTGGCTCAAGTGTATTAAATGCTAAGCCTTATATAGATATTTACTATTTTGAATTTGGTTATGGAAATATTTTGGCTGGTGAGCGATATATTGATGCACAATATTGGTCTAGCACTGAATATGTAAGTACAACCATGGATGGTGATGATACAGTTTTTGGCGTTAATTTCGCCGATGGTCGCATAAAAGGTTATCCTAAGAAGATGCACGACGATACTGATAAAGATATGTTTGTCAGGTATGTTCGTGGTAATAAAGATTATGGTAAAAATTTGTTCATGGATAATAATGACAGTACAATTACTGATAATGCCACTGGATTAATGTGGTCTCAAGAAGATAGCGGAAAGGGAATGGATTGGAAAGATGCATTAGAGTGGGTGCAAAAAAAGAATGCTGAAAATTATCTAGGTTATGATGATTGGAGGTTGCCTAATGCAAAAGAGCTTCAAAGCATTGTAGATTATACACGTGCTCCAGATACTAGTGATTCTGCTGCGATAAATCCTATTTTTAATATCACTCGTTTAGATGATGATGAATATCCTTATTATTGGACTAGTACCAGTCATTTAGATGGAATTCAAGAGGGAGATTACGCTGTTTATATTTCTTTCGGTGAAGCTCAAGGATACATGGAAACTGAACCTAGATCAAGTGATTATGAGTTAATGGATGTTCATGGAGCTGGAGCACAACGAAGTGATCCAAAATATGGTGATGCCGATGATTATCCAAATGGACATGGCCCACAAGGTGATGTAATCAGAATTAACAATTATATTCGGTTAGTTCGGGGTGGTGTTGCTGAAGTTCAAATTACTGAAATTCCACCTTCTACATTAGGGCTTATTTTTATCCCTATAATTATTGGTATAATGTGTGCAGCCACTATATTAGTAGTGAGAAAAAAAAGAAAAAAGAAAAAGTATGAATTAACTGATAACCTTGAAAAACAAAAATAGTACTATTTGAATTCTTTTTAATGAATTCTTTTTAATGGAATAACTAAATCATATTTTCTTCTAGCTTTTGCTATTTCTCTCCACGCCATTTTTTTGCTAATTCTCTCATCTCGTCGAGAGTAGAAGTTTTACACCCTTGAGTTAGTTGATATTCTGCCCTTTCTAATTTTTGAAGAACGAAAAGACGATATTGTAAATCCTCTAAAGTAAAATCATCTGGCATTCTTTCTATGAGTGCGTGTAATTCCCTTTTATTAATATTACTCATTATTGGTCACTACTATAAAACTCATTAATTAACTTTAAATATTTAATCACTTCCAACGCAACACAAATCATCAAAGAAGTTTAGGGATTAAAGACATTCACTCCACATATATTTTTAAAAGAAGTCTTGAAGAAAGATGCGATATTTTATATTCAAGTGTATATTTGTATTTAAAATTTTTTAGGATTATTATGTTCTAATGAAAAATATCATGCTAATCAAAAGCATTTTGATAATAAATAAAGAGGGATTGAAAAAATTTATTTTAAAAAGTGATTTTTAATAATCGATTAAGTGTTGTTTCGAGCCTAGTTTCCTTTATCTTATTTTTTATAAAAGCTAAATTTATTTTTTCTCTATTCGCATGAAATAACGTTAAGAAATCAACAATATCTTGGTATTCGAGCAACTCAGAATCGGGAATATCATTAATAAAACCCATATATATAATTTTTCCTATTAGAACATATTCCAATGATGCAATATATAACTCTTTTCCGAGAATTTTTTCTTTAATTGCATTATTCAATACATCTTGTTCTCTCTTCTTCTCAGCAACTTTAATATCTAACCTTAAAAAGCTTTTTTTATCAAATATCGATATATTTGTCCTTTCTTGATAAGCAATTTCAAATTGTCCTTCCATCACATCAAACATATAAGAACTTAGTAATCCAAAAAATTGAGAGATCTTAGAATAATCATCTTCAATAATAATATCAATATCTTGAGTAGCTCTTACATGACCGTAATGGATTACCGCAATGCCTCCTACAATAACATACTTAAGTTTTGTTGCTTGAAAAATTTTTTCTAATCGAGATAATATATCTTCTATTTCAGCCATTATTTCTTACTTTTTTTCTTAGCGATTTAATTTTTTCAGTAAAAGATAATGTTTCTATTATTTTTAGTTCTATTTCTTTTTCTGTTAATTCCGGATACCTATTTGAAATTCCATCTTTCATTAATTTAAAGTTATTGTACATAAATTTATCGGCAATTTCAAGCGGTTCAATATCTCGTTTTAAGAGTCTTATTGCGGCCTCAATTTCATCTTTTATTTTTTTCTTCCTTAATTTGTGGAGATTACTTCTAGATATTATCTCTGTCTCTTTATTAGTAAAATTAGAGTCCATAACTTTTCTATACATTAATTATTCTTACTCTAAATATATAATTATAATATTATCATATAAATCCATAGGGAAAATATTTAATAAAGCTAAAAATGTTTGTTTATGATCTAAGGAAATTACATAGTGTAAAAAATAATAATGAATAGAAATTTTTGACGAACTACTTATAAAAATGAATAAAATAATAACCGATGATGATAAAAAAGGAGAACAAAATGTGAAACCATTCCATTTCATGGCATCGGCGATAAATTTACATCGAATTTTAAAAATTGTTTCTGTAAAAAGAAAAGATTCCTAGTATAGAAAAATAAGATTTAGACAATTTCTTTGAAAGCATAATTCATTTTAACAATGATATAATGAAGATTGTTTGAAAGTAAAAAATATTAGATTAATTATATTATTAATGATGATAGCGAACCGTAGCGAATTAGTTGCAACCTGGTATCGTAAGGAAAACATACTTCGACCTCTTTAATAAATGTATGGAAAAGTAATTTAAATATTCTTCAGTTTTTCTTGGTATTCTTGAACATTGAAGTCTTCATCGATTTCAAGAACTAAAGGAGGATCGAAGACGGGGTCTATCCTTTTGTATTTCTTTAATGTTAAAATATTTTTATCATGAGTAGCAACTATAGAAACTTTTAATCTATCCATTGTTGCCAAAATCAATGTATCTCTACCCCCTATCCCCATGGATGAATAAGCCTTCATTTTATGAATCGTATCCAATAGTAAAATTGTATCGATGTCGATTATTTGGCAGTTCTTGCTTGAGATTAGAGACAAAAGTAAATCTTCTATCGACTCCTTCTCTAAATTTTTATTCCTAATTGATACTTTAAATAAATTATGCGCTACTTCTAGTGGGATAATCGCACTTAAAATTATATCCTCCTTAAAAAGAATTCCATCCTTTTGAATACCATTCATCCAATTCTTTATATTCTCATGTTCGTTAGCGTTAATATCCCAATAATAAATCCAAATCTGAGAATCTATTGTAATCATGATTTAATCAAAAATTTTCTTAAATTCAATAGGTTCTTTGGTTATTCCTTTCAACTTTTTACTAAAATCCTCTGATTTTTTAATGAATCCTTCAATAGAAGTAGATTTCCGTAATATAATTTTATCATCTTGAACTTGAAAGAGAATTTTTTCACCAGATTTTAGATTTAACATTTTTCTTATTTCATTTGGGATACAAATTCTACCTTTATCATCTATTTTTGATTCAGCATTCATAACTTTAATCACTTTATTGATCCACTAAGTGTACCTAGGTGGGAAATCTAATAAATTTTATCATCTTCCAAGAAGTTTTTTGCATTTTTATGGTGGGAAAGAATTAAACTGATAATTTTCATTATTTTCTTTAAAAAAAACAACCACACTTTCTAATGTGAGTAAAAATATGCAAATTTTCTCTTTTGACTATATTGTTGTAGGAATACTTATCTTTATTGTTGGTTTTATATTTCACTTTATTGGACAATTAATATCAATAATTAATTGGGAATATGCCAAAAAAATAGGTCTTCAAGAGGAGGAAATGCTACCTGAATATAAAGTATACGAACATGCAATCGCAGTTGCGGATGTCCTTATTGGATGGATATATGGCATTGCTGCAATTGGTTTAATTCTCAAGATTTCATGGGCGTATCAACTTATTTGGTTTCCAGGGGTGATATTTATCTATCATGCCTTATCTTATTGGTTTTGGATAGGAAACCAGAACAAATCAGGTCATAAGACAACTTCTCTTGGTTTTAGGATCACATGGTTTCTATTGAATTTTATAACAGGTATTTTGTGTTTATTAATCGCATGGTAAACTTTCCGCTAAACTTCTAAAAATTGATGGATCAAAAATGCAAAGTCTAAATATTTTTTCGAAAATTGTTTTATACATCCTTCTGGTATTATTTGGATTTGTCACATAGCTTTTGGGATGGTGGCAAGCAAATGTACTAAAAGGTAAAGCTATGGATAACCCGGATGGAACCACGGAATATTGGCACGAACATAAAATATTATATGGTATGGCATTCGCAGATATAGTAATAATTTGCCCAACTACATTTATTGGGCTCATTTTAATTCTATTAAACTCATATTGGGGATTTTTAATACTTGGATTAATAAGTTTCTGGCATATTTGGGTAAATACTGTCACTACGATAACAAGTCTTCGATTTGAGAAACCAAAAATCTCTATAGGTTGGATTATTGTATTTCCATTTGGAATTTTACTCGGACTTACCTATCTTATTTGGTTAGTTATAAATTTGAATGAGATTTTTATCCCTTTGTAAAAATTCCCACAACTTTATTCTACTATAAAAAAGTTACTGTAAAAATTCTTCCAGTTATATGTTTTATAATATTTCAACTGGATATTTCTTATAACGAGCTCCCATGATTGTTCCATCATCCGCAGCTGCTCTAATTTTCCTATATAATTCATTTTAACAATTGAAAAAATTCTATAATGAAGACCGTTTGAAAGTAAATCTTATTGAAATGTTGATTTATAAGTATAATACGAGAAAGTCAAATTCGATAAAAATTATATACTTAAGATATTATTTATATTGTAGATAAGAAATGACAGAATTTAAACTTAAAATTCCAGAATCTTTATATGAAAAGATGAAAAAATATCCTGAGATAAAATGGGATTCAATTGCTCAATCAGCTTTAGAACGTTACATAGAAAGAATTCAAATCACTGAAAAGATTGCATCAAATAGTAAGTTAACAATAGACGATGTCGAAGACATAAGCAATGAAATTACTAAGAACAGCTGGCAAAAGCATAAAGAATATCTTGAAAAATTAAAATAATGAAGCTTATTATTGATACTAATGTATTAATCTCTAGCTTATTGAAAGACTCAACAACTAGAGAACTGCTTCTCAATGAATCATTCGAATTTTATTTACCCGAAATAGTTTTGAGGGAGGTAAATAAATATCTTCAATATATAATTCAAAAATCGAAACTAAGCGAAGAAAGTATAAAGAATCTTTTAAATATAATTCTCGAAAATCTACATTTAGTTCCAATTGATGAATATGAAGGAAAAATGGATGAGGGAATGGAGATCATAGGAAAAATAGATGAAAAGGATACTCAGTTCATAGCTCTAGCCTTAGCAATAAAAAATGACGGAATATGGTCAAATGATAAACATTTTGATAAGCAAGAGAAAATCCAAGTTTATAAAACGATTGATATCATCGATCTCTTAGAGAAGAAATCTGGAAAAGAAATTGAAGAAAATAAAGCTTTATAATTTTAAAAAATTTCTATAAAAAGAAGCAAAAATTTAAAGAATTTAACCGAGTCGAAACTTTAGTTCTCTAAGAAGATTATCTACGGCTGTGCGATTACCTTGGATAACATCTCTAACGATATCCCCATGAAAAATACTTTCAAATAAACGAGAAGTCGCATCGAAAACTCTTACATCACCAAATTTTAAACTTGCATGGTCATCCATTTCATTAAATTCTACAGGAAGGTTATCTAAATCATTTGTTCCAAACAAAGTTTGCAAGACTTCTTCGCCTAACTTGCCGGCAGTATCCATGAATTTCTTTAATAGAGGCTCGTTGGCGCTCTCCACGATCTCAGGGATTTTATTCATCCTGATTGTTTGATTTTGACCATCAATCTCAAAGATAATCAATTTATTGATCCTATCTTTAACCATCTCCCAATTAGCAATAATATCCATAGTTAATTTTTATTCTGTAAGGGTATTAAAACTTTTTTTTAATAAGTTTTTCAGCCAATACTGTCGTAACTTAAATTATATGCTTAATCTCTAACTCTTAAGATTTAAAAATATCGTTTCACCATTGATCTTACCTTAATTTAAAATAACATACTAGTCCTCCAAATTGGGACACGATAGCTCCCGCCTCGGATTCTTGACTGACGATTTTAGTTTTAATCTCAAGATTTTTTGCGATTTGTAAAATACGATATGTTTTGTTTCTATTTTTTGGATTTTTTAGATATTCTTCAGTTAGAATAATATAATTTGGCTTAATATTATTAGGATCTCGTTTAATAAGTCTTAGTTCATAATCGATTTCTCTCCATGTATAAAGAATTTTTGAGAACTTATCATTTTTGTTAATTATCTCTGTCAGTTCTTCTAATATCAACAAACCCTCTTGATTTGAAGTTTCATCAACTATTTCTTTAAAAGATTCTTGTGTTTTTAGGTAATACACATCCTTTTGAGTCTTAGCCTGATTACCTATGATCTTAGAAAAAACAACCTGCTTAACTCCTTTTTTTAATAACCATGAATGGTGTTTATTAACGTGATTAAGAAACTCATCTGAATATTCTTCTTTCGGTGGGGAGAGCAGTATTACACTTCTGATACCCTCATTAATTATAGGTCTTAATGTATTAATGATTTCCTCATGAAAATGATATAATTGCTTTTTATTTTGATTTCTTCTCTTCCTTCCACGATTTATTTTAAAGTGTGGCCAAATAGTCTCACTAAATATTCTCCAAAATACAGCATCGTTATCATGCAGACCTATAAGAATTGCTACTGGATGTCCACGTTTTACGCGTCTTCTTCTTTTTTTAGTCATGATAAAAAAAAAGCTTAAAATGAATTAAATTCAATAATATTACAACCTAAATAGATATTAAGTAGATCTAAGAGCAATCACAATGAACTATGAAAAAGTCCTTTTTTGCATAGAAGAAGTCATCAATCGATACGACATTGATGAAAATGATATTTTAGAACCTAAAGAGGTCTTTTGTTTCCTTCAAGGTTTTTTTGGACCTGGACACACCACAGGTCATGTTGGATTAATCAAGCAATTATATGAAGATCCAAAATATGACGCGAAAGATGTAATAGAAATAAGGGAGGGAAGTTTTACGACTTTGAGGGGTAACCTTACAATCAAAGGTATGGTGAAATTTTGCGAGGATAAATTAATTCAATTTAAGGAGTATCAAGAAAAAGCTATAGATGGTTTAATTGCTCACGGATATGAACTGGATGGAAATAATGATCCGATTGTCCTTAAAGAAGCAAATCCTACCCATGAAACCTATCAAACTTTAGCCTTGCGAGTTATTCAGATGTTCTATAATGACCCTTTAGATCCCTATATCATGACTTGGGAAATGGATGTTGGTAATAACATGGCAGGATTCAAAATACGCCCAAATGAGAAGGCATTAGAACTCAAGGAAAAAATACGAGGTTATGAGAATTCTACAGCTTATTGGGACAATATAGAAGCAGGATGGGAATTAAAAGAAAAACTCGCTCAAATTGAGTGCTTTACAGGAAAGCCTTGGAACCCAAAATTCACTTATGCTGTTAAGGAGATTTTTAACAGATACGATATAGATGGCGATAGTAAATTAAATCGAGAGGAAATGAAAGTGTATTGTGCCATTTTTGAATGTAAATTTGGACATTCTTACATATTAGAGCAAAGAATGAACCATAATACCTTAGAATTGATTTTTCAAGAAGCCTTAGCAAATGATTACGAACTTCAGTCACTGAAAAAATTCGTTCTCTGGCACGGATACGATACCGATTTGGATTTGAAAAAAGGAGTTAATAAAAAAACTCTTACTTTAGGCACTCTGGTTACACGATTGTTGAAAGATATTGAACTAAAAAAAAGGATGGGAATAAATTTTGAACTTGAGTTACTTAGTGATATTGTATTGTATAGTTTAGATCATGACGATGAAGATTCTTTGATTTGGAAACCTAGAAAAGATGTTCTTCAAGAAATCGCGAAATCTTTATCGCTATCTGACTTACAAGATATATTCGAGTTGAAAAAGGGAGAGTATCAAAATCCCACATCTCCCGAGGAAGCTATTCAACTATTAATTCTCATGTTTCGCTATGTTAGAGAAGATATTTCGCAATCAGAGATAAAAAAGACTTCATTTATTCGAAAAGCAGAGGAAATTGTTGGCAATTATGTTAAAAATAATCTTTCAATGTTTGTTGACTATTTAACCTCTCAAAAGACAATTGAACTATTAAAAAAAAGCATAATTGTAAAAGACCACATAGCATTCAAACTTTGTAGAGTATTCGGTGGTGGAGGTGAAAGTATTATTCCAGAAATATTAAGGAGCATGCATGAAGAAGTACATTATTTCTCAAACTTTTGGGGAAATTTTAAACCTAAGCATCTCATTATTATCGCTTTGCAGCTATCATCGAGTGTTAGTTATGGATCTGGAACAATTATATCTGTATTGAAAAGATTTGAAGATAATGAGATTGAATCAATATTGGAAAATATTGTAGAGCAGAGGATTGCACCCCAAGAATTTACAGATTATATTCATTGTAGTATTTTCAAACAATCTTATCCCGCAATTTTGTCAAGAGAAGAAGAAATATGTCAGATGACCGTTAAACAAATAGAAGAAAAATTATCAGAATACATTGGGATTTCGGAGCCTATAATTAACGAATATTTTTATAAAAATAAAATTATTACTCTTGAACAGTCAATCGGAGAAATTATTCTTAGAGATGCAACAACCCTGAAAAAACATAATCTAGATCGTATTAAACTTGTTTCCAAATTTACAGCAGCCTTCTCTCTATTTGAACTGGATTCTTTAAAGGGACATCTAAAAAAGGTCCGTGATTATCCCGATTTCTCTGATAATCGAGATCAAGAACAGATTCTCATGGATCTTATTGAGATTAAGAAAAAAGCTTTTAACTTAGAATTTGGCGTCGATATCGACAATCTCCCTGCAGATTTTCCTTTACGAGTTGTAAAGCTATCAACACGTGGTCATCATCAAGATGTATTTCACCCTAGCCACAGCATGGCTAGTTATTATATGGAAAATGATAGTGTGGGGGGAGCTGATGATTGCATGATAATAAATATTAAATTATTATCGAAAGATCACGAGAAGGAAGTCCGCAATTGGACTATTGAACAAATACAAAATCTCTTAAACGCTAGATTGAACGCTTCAGAGAAAGCATATTGGGAAAAATGGGATGGAGTTTTGTACTGTTCGGATATGAATCCATACCTCATTCGCGTAGCATGTTGTTTTGAAGGGTTAGGGACCCGCTATCGGGTTGATCCTATTAAATTATGTAAGATTCTTGAATTAATTTAGTTCTAAAAAGGGTAATCTTTTCGTGTTAACTTGACTTAAGAAACTCATTAGTATATTTTTCTTTTTTTAAAAAAGAAATACAGAAGAAGTTCGTGTAGCAAGGGCGAATTTTATTTTTTATGATCATCGTAGCGATGTTAATTTCTCATATTGTCCTCCTCCAGAGCCCTTTCCTTTCTTGAACTCAAAAAGCTCTAGGAGGACATCATCGGGAGCAGCGGCCATAACGTACTTCAAGTACCCTAAATTACTAACGGATTTTCTGAACTCGAAACCTTTCGATTTCATGTGTGACACGAGCTTGTCAATATCGTCCGTTTCGATACCTAAATGATGCACAGGCCCGCGACCTTCTTTGGGAGGTTGGTCATAAAAATTGATTTTTGCAGACCCAATGGCGATCATCACGTTTCGTGCTCCCGCTACTTCTAAATCGAAAATAATCTCCGCTCCAAACATTTCCTGGTAAAAATTTATGCTTTTGTCTAAATTGGAAGCAAAAATATGGGCGTGGTGTAAGCTAACTTTCATATTATCTCGTATTTAACATTGTTTTAATAGTAATAGTATAAATGAATGGTAGTATAAATACGATTATGTCCCTTATTTTTTCATGGATTATGTACGCATAATCTTTTCATAATCCATTTATCGATATTGGGCTTAGTATAAATAATTTTTTTTTTCACTATTTTTTAAAACTCCCCAAAATTGTCCAGATAACCGTTGTTCTCTATCCAATTTGGATCCCTTTTTATTTAACCGGGCTCGACCAGTTTTGGGATCTCGGCGGAATGAGACGTCAATAGTTTCTAAAAATAAATTCATCCCTTCACGTTTATTTAAGGGACCGATTGTTTTTCCGTGAATTCCTGGACTTCCCGTAAATAAAAGAACTCTATCTATAAGAGCATCAGCAATTTGAATATCATGCTCTATGCATATTGCCACGGCATTATTTCGCTTTGTAATTGTTCTAATTATCTGTCCAATATGAATACGTTCCTCAACATCAAGATATGCGGAGGGCTCATCGAGCAAATATAAATCTGCTCGCTTTGCTAGGCAAGCACTTATATAAACCCTTTGTAGTTCACCACCAGAAAGAGATGATAAAGGATTATCAAACAGTTTATTAATTCCTAAAGGTCTATATAATACTCTTAACATTTCTTCAGAAAAGTTATAATTTTGAGCATGTTCAATAATGAAATCTTTTACACTTTGAGATGTATTTTGAGTAATATATTGAGGTTTATAAGAAACTACTGCCGGAATACCCTCAAACTCTGAGCCTGCGTCTGGTTTATACTCACTTGCTATAATCTTAGCAAATGTTGACTTTCCACAGCCATTCTCACCTACTATCCCTAATATTTCAGAAGCATAAATCGTTCCAGGATTAACATCTAAATGAAAAGATCCCAAGGTTTTTGATATTTTTCCATATTGAGCAAATATTTTTGCATTACTCCATGTCCGACCACTTGACGCAATTTTAAACCCATATTTTGTCTCCCGAAACTCGATATTTTCAGTCTTTAGATATCCATCTAAATATGTATTTATCCCCTTTTTAGTTGTTAATGGTCGTGAAATTATACCAAATTGATGTGGTTCTCCATAAAATAATTGAATAATATCTGAAATATAGTCCAATATTGCTAAATCGTGCTCAACAACTAATACAGGACATGGTTTCCCGTCCCCAAACCCTTGTGCACGTGCACGGAACAACTGGGCAAGTTTAATTCTTTTCTGGACGTCAAGAAAAGTGCATGGTTCATCTATAACGTAGATGTCTGCTTCTTTAATGAGAACTAAAGTGATGGCAAATCTCTGTAATTCTCCACCAGAACATTGTTCTAAGAATCTTTCTGAGATCGCATGAATATCTAAATAATCCATAATATTCTGAAAGAATTTTGAACTTATACCGTCATTTTCTGAATTTATAATTTCAAGAACAGTTTTACCTTGATATTTTTCAAAAAGCACACGTAAAACTTGCTGTTTGTAAGCAATTTTTCTGTCACCATGAGCGATTGCCATAAAATGGTTTCGCATCTCACTTTCTTTTATATTTTTAATAACACTATTCCATTGAATTTTTTCTGATTTAATGTCCGTTTGCCCAAAATTAGGTTTCAAATTTCCTGAAACTATGTTTAGAACTGTAGTTTTACCAATTCCATTTGGACCGCAGAGACCCGAGACTTTACCAGAAATTAAGGTGGGCAGATTATAGAGTCGAAAACCTTCATTTTCTTTCTCTTTTTCATATTTTTGTGGATATTTATGAGTAGGTATTAATTCTGATGGCTCTTTCAAAATATTTTTTACAAAAATAGCTTTTGCAGGGCAAACATTAACACAGATACCACATTTCAAGCATCTCTCATCCTTAATTTTAATTTGTTTGGTCGATTTCTGAAGCCAAATAGGTATCTCTTGTTTTTTCTTATTAGCTTTCAGTCTTGCATTCGAGAGCGTTATAGGACATTTCTTTATACATTGTCGACCGCAGAAACGGAGATTACATTTAGTGTAATCAACGAGATACACTTTTTTCATAGTAATAGCATATAATCTAATTATGAATAGTTTAGTAATTTTTCGATGATTTTTTTGAATTCGGCTGCAATGCTATTTATTTTCATAGTTTTCTAAAATTTTCATTCCATAGGGTTCATTTTTATAGATTCGGGATGGAATTGAATAAAAAACTATTTTTTAAAAAATTATTTTTGATTGAGAACTTTTATTAAAATATAAATTTTTATTCGGAAAGTTCAAAATGGCTCAAACTCCAGAGGAACCTACTGACATTTTAATTGAGCGTGGGAGCTATATTACTCATTGTGGATATACGGGGGAGGAGGATCCAATAAGCACATTTAGAACACCC
>SDBT01010541.1_pt1 | contig 14917 bp, 9 predicted proteins | sample 2277101 | NCBI WGS metagenome assembly SDBT01 (sample SAMN10404973, study PRJNA504765) | marine sediment metagenome | isolation source: marine sediment core GS10_PC15, 103 cmbsf | place: Arctic Ocean: Southern Knipovich Ridge | collected 2010 | reverse complement strand
CGATCCTGTGGATAGCGATACCGCTGTTCCTCCAGACCACGCTGATCTTCGCCCTGGGGTATGGCCTGGCCAAGCTGCTCAAGCTCTCCTACGCCGACGCCGCCCCCTCAGCCATGATCGGGGCGTCCAATCACTTCGAGGTCGCCATCGCCACCTCGACGATGCTGTTCGGGCTCTCCTCCGGAGCCGCCCTCGCCACCGTCGTCGGTGTGCTCATCGAGGTCCCGGTCATGCTCATGCTCGTGCAGGTCTGCCTGCGTACGCGAGCGTGGCACGACGGACGACCGGCCGTTGAGACGATCCCCCCCGTTCGATAGCGGCCGCTCTGCAAATGTGCGTCCAACGAATTCACGCTTCCTTCCAGAATGTGGGTGGGAGTTACCTAAACGCTGTAAAAGTGTTACAATCCCATCCGAGAAAGGGCGGCCATGTCCACCGATCCCACAGACACTCCTGAGATCATCAGAATCAGTGACGCTTTCTACGTCCGAGTCGCCGTCGACAATATCGCGTGGGTGGACCTGGGCGAATACGCGATCATCGTCGATGCGCTGGAGCAAACGTACCTGGAAGAAGAAGTCTTCACCGCTATCCGCTCCACGCTCGGTGAGAGGCCCATCCGATATGTGCTCAACACGCACACGCATTTCGATCACATCGCCCTCAACGACGCATTCCATCGCCGCTACCGCAGCGAGATTATCAACTACACCACGACGCTCATTCCCCCACAGGGGCGATGGTTTGAAGGGGCCCGGCGGCGCGTGCTGATGCTGCCCACAGTCGGTACCCACACCTCCCAGGACTGTTGCGTCTGGGTCCCGCAGGATAAGGTGCTGTTCGTGGGAGATATCTTCGGGTGGGGGCTGATACCGACCGGCGACCTGAACCCGGAAACGCAGAGCCTCCTTGAGGAGATATACGAGCGGTTAATTGCTTACGAGCCCACCGTCGTCGTTCCGGGCCACGGTCCCCTGCTGGGAAAGGCCGAACTCGTGCGATGGGTCGAATACTTCCGCTGGTTAAGGGACGAAGTCTCCCGCTCCGTCGCCGCAGGTAAGACAGACCCCGAGATTGTCGAGGAGATCTCCCCACCGGAGGACATGACAAGCTGGTGGCGCTTCGTGCAGTGGAAGCACGGCGATTCGGTCCAAAAACTCCTCCACGCCGCGCATCGAGGGTGGATCTAGGTTCCGGAGTGGCGTGGCCTTTGCCTTCCGAGCAGGAGTGCTTGCATTTGCTCACTCAGACTCCCCGGGAAGAAGGCAAATGGCCTTGGGACACTGGACCTTATGGGCCCCAGGATGCCGCCCACGCCCACGCCCACGCCAAACCGTCGCACGTGCTCGCTCAGTTCGGCTCGGACTCTCTCGAATATCCTCCCTTCGAAGTCCTTCGCCCACTGCTCGGCGGTGAGCACCTCGCCCTCGTAGTGCTTGAGTTCATCTGTGATGTAGCGCTCGGCGTTCTTGAGCGTCTGTTTTCGGACGTAGTCGGGGGGGGACTTTGTCCGCGCAATGCTTGCAGACTAACGATTCGTGTCCGCAATCCTAACGTTGGTTGACGGAACCGAGAATCCTTTTTACCTGACCCCTCTTGCTGCTTTTGCGGGCTTTTCGCTGGAAACTGCAAGGTACCTCCGGGACGGCGCTAGGATTCAATAGGTATTGCAGGAAGGGGCGCAGGGTAATGAAAAGCATGGAGACGCTGGCGGTCCTACCGAGGAAAATCGCGGAGTTTGTCCGAAGCGGCTTTCATCCACACTTCGGAGAACTGCGGGAGAAGCTTCCGACGAATCCCACCTGGGAGCGGTTGCGGGAGTTGGGTAGTGAGCTTTGGCTGGATACCGGCAAGATCGAGGCCATCGCCGGACTCTGGACGCGCGAGTTCACCGGTCTGACGACCAATAACACTCTGCTCAACCGCGAGGTGCAGAAGGGGACGTACGATACGCTGATACCGCAAGCGGGCGAGCTGCTCGAGGGGTGCGGCCCGTTGAGCGCCCGCCAGCGCATGCTCGAACTGGCCTTCGTTCTCAACGCCGTCCACGGTCTAAAGCTCGTCGAACGCTTCGACGCGCACGTATCGGTGGAAGAGCATACGGGCTTGGCGGACGACTTACCGGCGGCGGTGGCGTATGCACGGCGGTATCACGAGATCTGCCCTGAGCGATTCATCGTCAAGATTCCCTTTACACCGGCGGGGCTGCTGGCGACGCGAAAGCTTTCCAGGGAAGGCGTCCCGGTCAATCACACGCTGGGGTTTTCGGCGAGGCAGAACTACGTGATCGCTCGCGTCGGCCGCCCCCAATACGTCAACGTATTTCTCGGGCGGTTGAACGCCTTTGTCGCCGACAACCACCTGGGAGATGGAACGTACGTCGGAGAGAAAGCGACGCTAGCGTCGCAGGGCGTCATCCGCGACTTGCGTGAGCGTTACGGGGTACCTTCACGCCAGATCGGGGCGAGCTTCCGCGCGCCTCAGCAAGTCCGTGACCTTGCTGGTGTCAACGTTATGACCATCCCCCCGAAGGTCGCCGACGGGTTCCTGAAACTGGGCATCCCCGCGGATGAGATTACCGACCGCACCGCCGAGCAGTACCGACCGGGCCTGAGGCGAGATGTGGACCCTGCAACCGTCGCCCTTGATACGCTCTGGGAGGTAGGGGAGGAGCTTATCGCCTGCGTCGATATGCTGGAAAACGAGAACCTGGAGAGCTTCAGTCCCGATGATCTGGTGGGGTTTTTCGCCGCTCACGGTTGCAGCGACGTCCTGGTCGACTGGAGCAAGCGCGAGATCGCCACCAGCTACGCCGAGGGGAAGATCCCAAAGCTGGACAACTGGGGCGAGCACCTGGCGACGGGGCGGATCGGTCTGGACTCTCTGATGAACCTTGCCGGTCTAAACTCCTTCGCCGCCGATCAGAAGGCGATGGACGACCGGGTCCGCGAGGTGCTCTGCACAAAGTGACGTCTATCACCTATTCTTTTATTGCCGCGATGATCCCGGTGAGCGTCTTCTTGGCGTCACCGAAGATCATCATCGTACCTTCGGCGTAGAACAGTTCGTTGTCTATTCCCGAGAATCCAGGGCCCAGCGACCGCTTGCAGAACATCGTCACGCGAGCCTTGTCGGCGTTGAGGATGGGCATCCCGTAAATGGGGCTGTTCTTGTCGTATCGCGCGGCCGGGTTGACGACGTCGTTGGCCCCGAGGATCAGGGCGGCGTCGGCTCGCTCGAATTCCGGATTGATCTCGTCAATGTCGTAAAGCTGATCGTAGGGGACCTCCGCCTCGGCGAGAAGGACGTTCATGTGCCCGGGCATGCGCCCGGCGACGGGGTGGATGGCGTACTTGACGGTCACGCCGCGCTCGTTGAGCAGGTCAGCGAGTTCCTTGACGGCGTGCTGAGCCTGCGCGACCGCCAATCCGTACCCTGGTACAACGATGACCAAGGATGCATTCTCCAGGATCATCGCGGCATCGACAGGGGAGTAACCGCGCACGGGCGGGCGTTCCTTTCCCCCACCGGTGATAATTCGTCCGACCGCCCCGAACAGGACGTTGGGAAGCGAGCGGTTCATCGCGCGGCACATCAATCGGGTGAGAACGATACCCGAGGCCCCCACGAGCGCACCGGAGATAATCAGCCCGGTATTGCCCAGAACGAACCCCGTCGCCGCGGCCGCCAGCCCGGAATAGCTGTTCAGCAGCGAGATTACCACCGGCATGTCCGCCCCGCCGATGGGAATCACGAACATGACTCCGAGCATGCTTGAGAGCAGGGCGATGGGAACCACGACCCATCGTTCGGCGGGGAAGAAGCCCAGGAGTACGATCAGCGCGGCGATCCCTGCGAGTAACGCAAAGTTCACCGTCTTTTGCAGCGGGAAGACGACAGGCAACCCGGAAATGCCGACCTCCTGAAGCTTCGCGAAGGCGATGAGGGACCCCGTGAACGTCACCCATCCGATCAGCGTGGAGATCCCAACCGTGACGACGAACTGACTATCGCCCGGTCCCGCAGCGCGGAAGATTTCCGAGAGCACGACCAACCCCGACGCCAGGCCCCCGAACCCGTTAAACATCGCGACCATCTGAGGCATCGCTGTCATCTTCACCGTCATCGCCAGGAACGCCCCCAGCCCCGCCCCGATGACGAGTCCGGTGATGATCCAGCTCCAACTTACAACCCCGCGGGTCGTGAGCGTAAAGACGATCGCGATGAGCATCCCGATCGCCCCGATCAGGTTCCCCTTGCGCGCAGTCTTCGGGGACGCCATCGCCTTGAGTGCAAAGATGAAGAGCATCGCCGCCAATAGATAAGAAAGATCGATCACTTGCTGCTTCATCGCCGCTTACCTCTTGCGCTTGAACATCTTGAGCATACGGTCGGTGACGAGGTATCCACCGACAACGTTGATCGTCGCCACAATCAACGCGAGCGTCCCGATGACCGCGGCGAGTTGACCTCCCGCACCCGCCGCCAGCAGCGCCCCGATGATCGTGATCCCGCTGATCGCATTTGATCCGCTCATCAGCGGGGTGTGCAGCGTCGTGGGGACTTTGGTGATAACCTCCAACCCCACGAACATCGCCAATACAAAAATGATGACTGCGAGCGTAAGCGTCATGGTTGGTCCTTTCCGGCCTCGATCGCCTCAAGGGTCGGTTCGTGCACGACCTGTCCGTCGCGAGTGATGAGCGTGGCGCGGATGATCTCGTTTTCCATGTCGATATTGAGTTTCCCGTCGCTCAGCAATTCTTTGAGGAAGGTGGCGGCGTTGCGGGCGAACATGATGCTGGCGTGGATGGGCATGCGGGCGGGGAGATTGCGTGGGGCGAGAATGGTTACTCCCCGATGGTGGACTTCTTCGTCTGGTCTGCTCACAGAGCAATTCCCACCTCCCTCTACCGCCAGGTCCACGATCACCGAACCCCCCTCGAGCAATTCGACCATCTCGCGTGTGATAAGCACAGGAGCCCTGCGCCCGGGAATCTGGGCGGTTGTGATGACGATATCGGCGTCTTTCAGGTGCGGGGCGATTATCTCCTGCTCGCGCGCGTAGAACGCTTCCCCGAGGTCCCTTGCGTATCCACCTGCGGTCTCCGCTTCGGTATGCCGGACTTCCATGGGGATGAACTTCACCCCGAGGCTTTCGACCTGCTCCTTGACGGCGGGGCGAACGTCGATCGCCTTAACCACCGCCCCGAGCCGGCGCGCCGTCGCGATCGCCTGGAGCCCAGCCACACCCGCCCCGATGACCAGTGCATTGCTCGCGCGGATGGTACCTGCTGCCGTCATCATCATAGGTAAGATCTTCCCCAGCGCATCCGCCGCCATCAGCGCCGCCTTGTATCCGGAAAGCGAGGCCATGCTCGAAAGCACGTCCATCGACTGAGCGCGGGCGATGCGCGGAACGGCGTCAAGGGCGAAGCTGGTTATACCGGCCTCGGCGATTCGCTGGACCAATCGAGTCTCCAGTGTCGCCGTGAGAGGACAGATCAGGACCGCACCGCGGGGGATCAAGTCCACCTCGTGCTCATTGAGGTTGGGGTTTTCGCTGGGCTTGTGGATCTTCAAGACGATGTCGGCGGCGCCCAGAAGCGTCCGGACGTCGTTGACCATGGTCGCACCAGCGTCAGCGTAGGCCTTGTCATTGAAGGCTGCCCTCGCTCCCGCCCCTCTCTGGACGTGAACTTCCAGCCCCCCTGTGACAAACCCGCGCACTGTCTCGGGGACGACGGCGACCCTCGTTTCGCCGGGAACCACCTCTCGAGGTACGGAAATTATCATCGATTCAAGATTCCTTTTCCCAGGAGGCCGCTTGCACCACCTGCCCGGATGGGTCTGCTTCGTGCCTCCATGTAAGTATAGGCGCACCGACAAATTATGCTGGCCGTATGACCCCTTCAAAAAAATGCCAAGGCGGTTGGCGCTCGACCGCCAGCAGATTCCCTCTCCGGGGTGCTTCGGTTATTGGCTCATGAGGTCTTGGTGCTCGGCCCAAGTCGATTAGGCCTTGTGCAGACTCAGATTATGTCTTCGCCTTTATTGGTGGACGGTGCCCACACATCATTTGCCATATGGGTCGCTACCGAGCTGAATCCCTACGCGGCCTGAGCCAATCTCGGAAACTGACAGTTCGCTTCACCGCGTCCCGGACCGCGATACGGTGGATGAAGACCTGTTTTAGATTGCGGATGTGGTGAGATACTTTTCGATTTCGGCGGCGGCGCGGCGGCCGGAGTCTATGGCGGTGACGACGTAGGCGGGTCCGGTTACCAAGTCACCGGCTGCGAACACACCCTCAGCGGAGGTGCGATAGTTTCTGACGACCGGTTGAGAGTCTCCAGCCGTTTCCAGCTGCGATTGGTCGATCAGCTCCTGCGAGAGCGCCGGCTCGAACCCCGTTGCCAATACGACCATGTCGGTTTTCATGGTGAACTCGCTCCCGGGGACCTCCTGCATCCGCCGACCCGCGAGAGTGGGAGTCCAGTTGACGGCGACGGCGGTCAGTTCGCTGACGCGCCCGTTCCCGCTCTGCTCGCCGGCGAAGCTCAGTGTCTTGACCTCCCACCGCCGATGCACCTCGACATCGCTATCGAACGATGATCCCGGGTTATCCGCGGGCCTGGGAAGGATCTCGAACTGGTGGATTTCCCTGGCGCCCTGGAGATGGACGGTCTCCACGCAATCGTTGCCCGTCTCGCCCGCCCCGATAACGACGACGACCTTGTCCCGCGCGTCGATGGTCTGGGCGGTAGAGGTCTCCTGACCTGCGGTGCGGCGGTTCTGTTGGGTGAGAAGATCCATCGCGAGATAGACGCCCCTTTGTTGGCGTCCGGGGACATCGAGGTCCTTGGGGCGCTGCGCCCCGATAGTCAGACATATCGCGTCGAATTCCTCGCGCAGGGCTTCGCCCGTGACGTCCTTGCCCACCTCTACGCCCGTGCGGAACGAGACGCCCTCCTGGTGAAGCTGTTCGAGGCGGCGGTCGATGAGCTGCTTATCCAGGCGGAAGTCGGGAATTCCGTAGCGCAGGAGCCCTCCGGGCCTGTCGTTTTTCTCGAAGACGACCACGTCGTGCCCGCTGCGAGCGAGCTGCTGTGCGCACGCGAGACCCCCCGGGCCCGAACCGACGATCGCCACGCGTTTTCCTGTCCTGGTCGCAGGGATTCGCGGGGTGATCCACCCTTCGGCGAAGGCGCGCTCGATGATCTGCGCTTCGATATCCTTGATCTGGATCGGGTAGTCGTTCAGCGATTGCTTGCAGGATGACTGGCAGGGGGCGGGGCAGATCGTCGAGGTGAACTCGGGGAAGTTGTTTGTCTGGTGCAGCTTCTCTACCGCGTCCGCCCAGCGGTTCTGGTGGCAGAGGTTCACCCATTCGGGTATGCGGGAGCGCAGGGGGCACCCCTGTTCCCAGCAGCGCGGAGTCATGCAGTCCATGCACTGGGCTGACTCCAGCCTCACCAGCTGCTGGGCATATTCGGTGGGCGTCTCGAATTCGAACTCGGCGATCCGCCGCTCGTAGGTTCGCAGGTACTCCTTCTGGCGCTTGTGCCAATACGGGAACAGACTTCGCAGGTATCGCAAGCGTTTGAGCACCTGGAGCATCCACTTGTAAACACTCATACTGAGGCGCATCGTCCGCCCTGCGAAGCTCATCTCCCATCGCCACATATGCCTGTAACGAATGCGGTCGCCATTGGCCCGGTTTACGTTGTATTTCTCCCTGTCGCGCGCGTACTTTTCCGGTGAGGTCGACAGCTCCGCCAGGAACACCCCGTCCTTTATCAGCATGGCGTTGGCGAGGTTGAATATCACCGCTCGGGTCGCGCGGTAGGCGTATTCCTCGCGGTCGGTGGTGTAGACGTCGAGGACCCCTCGTGCGTATCTCCGCGCATAGTCCACCCCGCCCCAGCGCATGCAATCGTAGAGGCGGATCACGATCGCGCGTTTGAGCGAATGGTCGAGCTTGTCGGTGGACGCGATGGTCCCGGACGCCAGTGCGCGGAGCGCGTCGGAAAGTTGGTGTCCGCGCCGGTAGCGGCGGATGGTGTAGCGGCACTTTTCCTCGAGCACGTCGCGCCAATGCGTCCGCTGGGGCGCGCCTTGAAACAGATCAGGTTGTACAACGAGCTTGCGCCCCATGTTGAATGCATAGAGGTTCTTGCGGAAATCTGTGCTGATGGTGTCCTTGATCGCCCACGCCATCGAGTGCATCGAGGCCGGGATGAGCCCCTTCTGGAAGGCGAAACCCAGCATCATGATGTTGGAGTAGAGCTTGCTTCCGAGGTACTTCTCGCAGATTCGTGCGATGTTGCGGGCGAGATAATCATCGCTGCGCGTATTTTGGCGGATGACGTTTTCCAGCTTATCGACCTGGAAATCCTCTTCGCCCATCAGTCCGCGGATGGTGGGGATCTTGTCGGTGTTGACGACGGCGGCGGTGCGAGACTTACTGGCGATTCGCGTCCGTCCGAACGGGTCGAGCATCCTGGCGGCTTCGAGAATGTCGATACCGATCAACAGGTCCGCCTTCCCGAACGGAATGATCCCCGTGTGGCACCTTCCGTTCATGTTATAGACCACCTGTGAGACGACGCTCCCGTTGCGGATGGCGAGGCCTTTCTTATCCACGAAGATCATCTCGTAACCTTCGTTGTGCCCGGCGCGGACGAGGATGCTCGTCGCGACCCCGATTCCCATTCCTCCGACCCCGACGAGGCAGCATCGCCACAGGTCATCCGCGGTACGTTTGATCGGCTCGGGGATCTCGTACAACCCCAGTTCCGGGACGCGAGACCGGGGGGGATGCTTTCGCTTGATTGTGACGTGTTCGAAGGCGCTGCAGGCCCCGAGGCGCTCGCAAGCCCCGTCGTTGACGCACCAGGTCAGATCGGTGTCGATCTTCTTTCCGTAGTCCGTCTCGATGTGCTTGAGTCCCGGGCAGCCCGTCAGTTCGGCGCAGGCGAGGCAGAAGCGGCAGATCTCGTGATTGACGTTCATGTGCTCCCACGAGGGGAGGTGTCCGAGGCGCTTGCGGATGGTGCGTTCGGTGCGTCGCTTTCGGCGGCCGCGGGTTATTCCGCATTCCTTCTCGGCGATAACGACCTTGACCCCGTCTGCAAGGAACGTCTCTTCGAGCAATCTGCGATATTGGTCTCGCTGTTCGGGATCGACCCGTACGACCGACATCCCGCTGTCCCCGGCCATTCCGTTAATGCAGTCCTCGATGTCCTGGACGGGCGTCGGACTCCCGATGATGTCATAGTCCACCCCCGGTGTAGGTTGATGCCCCGTCATCGCGGTGGTGGAGTTGTCCAGGATGACGAAGGTGATGTCCTGATTGAGTTTGATGGCGTTGGGGATGGTGAGTTGGCCGGAGTGAAAGAATGTCCCGTCGCCCATGAAGACGACCTGCTTGTTGCTGATGAACGGGTCGGTCCCGGACCCGGTGCCCCCGCCCAGGCCCATTCCCGAATAATCGTGCATAAGCGGGGTGTTGGGGGGGTACATGAGCATGGTGTAGCACCCCGTATCTCCGTGGAACATCAGGTCCACCGGTGCGCGTCTGTACCTGCGGTGCATGTATTCGGCGTCCGCGAAGCGCGTCTTGATCTCCAGGCAGAGGTCGGCGGTGTCACGATGCGGGCAACCCGGGCAAAACGTCGCCGAACGAAACGGCAGGGGTCCGACGTCGACCTCTGCGGTCGAGTTAATGATCCCAATCTCGCGGTCCAGGGCTTCGCTCTGCTTGGGCGTAAGCGATGTCTGCTCGGGCGATCCGGTGACGTGCTTGAGCAGCGGGACCAGGGTCTCGATCAGGATCGAAGGATGCAGCCCGCGCGTATCTGGAATCGGTTTTAGACCGCCCGGAAACTCCTTCCCCCACAACTCGACGGTAGGCTTACCCTCCTGGTGATCTTTCAAGATCGTTTTACCGATCTGTTCTTCGAGGAACCCGCGTCGTTCCTCAACGACCACGATTCGCTCGCACTGGGCGGCCAAGGTGCGAATGAGATCCGGATCGATCGGGTAGCTCAATCCGAACTTGAGGATCGGAAAAGCTCCAAGGAGATCAAGTTCCAACAGCGCCTGCTCCAGATAGGCGTGCGCCAAACCGCTCGTGACGAACCCGAGCGGGGCGCGATTTGATTGAGGGTGGTGGATCTGGTTGAGGCCTACTCGTCTGGCCGCGGCGATCGCCCGCTTGAAGCGATCGGAAAGATTAGCTTCCTGCCACCAGGTCTTGGGGGGCAGGAGCACATACTTGTTGGTGTTGATCGCGTCGGTGACAAGCTCGAAGGGTCGGTGAGTCGAGATTTCGGGATACTGATTGGGGCGGCATTGCACGGTGCCCCCACCGTCTGCGAGGTTGGTGGTGAGGACATATCCGCTGTACAGTTCGGACGCACTGGAGACCTTGAACGCCAGATCGACGTAGTCCTTGATCTCCTGGGGATTCGAGGGTTCTATGACGGGGATGTGCAGATGCTTGGATATGTAGCGGGAGTCGGCGGGTACTTGTGTGGAATCGGACCACGGATCGTCCCCGTAAACGACTATCGCTCCGCCGTTGACGTCCGCTCCAGCGAGATTGCCCAGCGCGAGCGCGTCGGCGGCTACGTGGACCCCGACCGATTTCACCACGACCATTCCGCGACACCCCACCACTTGCGAACCGTTGAGCATGGCGACGGCGAGGGCTTCATTGTTGCTCATGGACGCCCGGATGCCCTTTTCGATCAGGAGGTCCTTGATCTGGGCCATCGCATCAAAGAAACCCGCGATAGGACTGCCCGGATACCCCCCCAGAAGGTGCACTCCACCATCGACCTCGAGGGCACCCTTGAGCAGCAGCTCATTCCCGGTAAATATCTCCGGTCCGGCGTCGGTAAGAAATCGTGGGTCCACTTTCATGGTTCAACATTCTACGGAAGGGCGATCTGGGGACTCAAAGGATTTTCGCCGGTGAGGGCTCTCAACCGTGGTGGGGGGAGCGGCCCCAGTGAAGCTTACTGGCGAGCGTCTCGAAAAAGCCTCTGCCCGGATGAGGTACGATCATCATCCCGCGCGGGGCGCGGGAGACGGTTACCACATCGCCCTTGCACAGGGAATTGGGGACCTGCCCGTCGACGATCACGGTCGTTCCGGGGTTGACCTTATCGGCGGTGATGCGTATGGGTAAGTCGCTGCGGACGACGATCGGGCGGACCGAAAGCGTGTGCGGGGCGATCGGGGTGATCGCTATCGCGTCGAGTGTCGGTTCGAGTATCGGACCCCCGGCGGACATGTTGTAACCCGTCGAGCCGTTGGGAGTAGCGATTACCAATCCGTCCCCGAGATAGCGGGCGATTTCGCTGTCGCCTTGTTCAACGCGCAGGTCGATCATGCGAAACGGCGGGCCCGCAGAGATCGCCAGATCGTTAGCGGCCGGGGAAACGAATTCCGCTTCCCGCTTCCTGCTCACAGCGACCTGGAGCATCATCCGTTCTTTCGCTACGATCTCGCCTCCCAGGACCGCCTCGAGGTGCCTCTGCATGTGCTCGACGTCAAACTCCGCCAGGAACCCCAACTTCCCCATATTTACACCCATCAGAGGGACGCTCGTACCGGCAAGCAGCCGCGCCGCTGAGAGCAGCGTTCCGTCCCCTCCGAACACTACCGCCAGGTCGGCCGCGGCGGCGTCTTCCGGGAGGGGCTGGTTTGCCGGGAAAATCCCCATAACTTCCGCGCGCTGCTCAAACCAATCGCGAAGTCGTTCGATCTGGTCGGGAACGCCTTCCTTGGACATGTTGCCCAGGATGACAATCTTCTTTGGCAGCATAATGCATCCTACTCAAGAACTACGAACTGGCGACGGATGTCAAATCGCGAGTGGCTCCTTGCCGCGGGGCTCGTCGTTCACCATCGCGAGAGTTTTCTATCACAGCCCTCCGGTTTGTCCACGGGAACCGAGATAGAGGCTCTGCCCGGGCGAGATCTTCAGCTTGGACTCGACCCTGCGGGCGAGTTCTTCCGCGCCGTCGGCGTAAAGCGGGGAGATCTCGATGGCGGCGGCGATCTGTCCATCGGCGTCCCGCGGAACGTTGACCCCGGCCTCCTCCAACCATTCCGCGGCGCGGCGGACCTGATCGTGGAGGGAGGTGGCGGGGGAGTCTTCGCCCTGGGCGTTCTTGATCGGGCTGAACTCCTCGCTGCGGATAGTCTCGAGCACGAGGGTTTCGCGAGCCAGCGGGAGTGCGTCAAAGACAAACATTTCCAGCTTGATCGCATTGGGGGTGCTTGGTTGGACGGTGCGGCCGCTCGCGTCTACGCAGGATACGCTCTTCTCGGTGCGGTGGAGGGGGAGGTTGCATTGTCTCCCGGCGGTCAACTGTTCCACGAAGCTTCGATGCAATACGTGCATTGCGATGCTTCCGGCGCTGAATCGCAGCCTACCGTCCTCTCTGCATTCTCTGGCGAGTTCTTCCGGTAAGTCGGAATACTCGATGATCGTAAGCTTTCCATCGACCTTGCAGACGTTGCCCAATCTCTCCATCGGATCGCGTTTTGGAAGTACCTTCACGCTCATCTCCGCGTTCCGCAGATCGTGCATTCCGAGAAACAGCGGGTCGATACACCGCCCGAGCGGATTGTCCACCTGGAAGTAACTGATCAATTCCACTCCGCGCCGCCCCATGTCTTCCAGCGCCCCGCTTTTCTGCAGGGCGAGCAGACTTCCTCCGTGCCCGTCGGGGCTCCTCGCGACCGTTGACTTCGACTCCAGGAGCAGCTTACCCTCGAAATCGATCGCGGGGATAGTTCCCTGCACGAGGAAGAACACGTCGCCTTCGCCCAGCCCAAAGAAACTGTTCTGCCTGAAGAATGCGCGCGTGGCAACGTCGTTTCCGGGAGACGTCATGATATACCAGGGAACGGGTGCTTGCGCGCGCCGTGAAGCAGCGAGAATCTGTTCGGCGAAAAGCTGGAAAAGCGATTTGTGGGTAACGGGGGTGGCCTCGAGGCAGCCTTTGGGCCCTTCGTATCCCAGCCGGGTTCCCTGTCCTCCCGCGACGACGAAGGCGGCTACCTTCCCCGAACTGATAAGCTCCATCCCATGCTCGTACGCCTTGGTGTGCTCGCGGGCGGCGGGTTCGTCGGAAGGTCTCGACTCAACGATCTGGGGAGGTTCGATGCCTCCCGGTAGAGGGATGTGTTCCTGGGCGTGAACGTAAGTCTTTGCCCATTGGCCTATCAGGTCGAAATCCATATTGGAAAGTTGCTCCAGCAAGGCCGCTTGCTGTGCATCTGAGAGCTCATCATAGAATCGCAGTACGTGCTCTTGTCCGTGTTTTAGCAGTTTCTCTCGTATCGAGGTAAGGTCCGTCATCACAATCTCCGGGTTGGTTGCGGCCGTTGGTTGACCCAAGGAAGATTATGATGGGATCTCGCCGGTGTCAATGTTTTCGCCCGTGGTTCCAAGAGAGTGACCTTGGTGTGGAAGACCTCCGGGTTTCGGTGGGTAAAGAATTTACGAAGGAAGTCTTGACAGGAGACCAGCAGCGGACGTATTATAAAGTATGGTGAGAGGGCTGCGTGGCTTCCTGAACGCCATCATAGATTATCTCTCTATCGGCAACGGACCGATCGCAGCCCACCACCGCCGGCTAACGGTACCTGCTTCCAGGGCGCCAGTAGAAGCGTTGCTGCCTGGGACCTCACCGTTTGTCTGAGACACTGCAGGTGTGTACGCGCAACGAGAGACTCTAAGCGTAACATCTCGGGCGAAGGTCGCCCGGATGAACGCAAACTAAGGTCAGGGCGGTTTACTGACCTACCGAAGTCAGAAAGACGGTTCACGCGATAATCACCGAAAAGCTCTGATAAATTATTCCTCGAAAAGCGTGAATCGGATTCTTGACGCAACCGCCGCCAGGCGGGGAAGGAGTTGGAACGATGCGAAAGACGAAGGGCTTTACACTGATTGAGCTGTTGGTGGTGATCGCCATCATCGCGCTGCTGGTGTCGATCTTGCTGCCGAGCCTCAACCGGGCGCGAGAGTTGGCGAAGCGAGCGATCTGCGCAGCCAACCTCAACGGGATGGGGAAGGGGATGGTGATGTACGCGTCCTCAAGCGACGACCAGGCCCCGTGGATTGCCTACTCTGAGTACCTGAATGTTGATATTATCACAGGAGACGACAACTCAGAGGAGAATGAGGGCGCATCGGGGAGTCCAATTGATCGGAACGTTTCCTCTCTTATGTTTATGATCGTTCGGGACGGGCAGCCGGCGGATCTGTTCTGTTGTCCCTCCGCATCCAAGAACCCACCCGATGAGACCACCCGATCAGATGAAGTGCAGTATGGAGGGACTGCGACGAATGACGACGGCGCACTGGACTGGGACTTCTCTGAGTCGGAGAACTGCACCTATTCATACCAAGCCCCGATCTATGATAAAACGACCCAGCTACAAACGAACGCAGTTGTCTCCAACGTTCCCGCGGGCGTCCCGATCATCGCTGACAGGACCCCGGGTGTATCGGCACAGTGGTGGAATAAGAAGAAGTCCCGGGAGATAATGTTGAAGGCTCCGTACTCGAGCAGAAACCACAACGGTGGGGAGTGGATTAACCTCATGTTTATTGATTACCACGTTGAGGGGAAGACCTGGCCGAATGTGAGGACATCTGATTCGAGCATTTGGAGCAGGACATCGGTCGAGTCGTAGGCGTACAAGGCGCCGATGTCTCCCGACATATCGTTGCCGATGATGTCAATGGTTACTGAATTGGCGAATTGAACGAAATCGGCCCGAAAGGCAAAGCCGAAAGTGTCACTAATCAACCACTGCTGCCCGAAAGAAGGCAAGTTATTAGCGAAGACACTTGGGTCTGTACTTGCCAGGGTGCTGCCCTGGGCGT
>SDBT01010540.1_pt1 | contig 14917 bp, 35 predicted proteins | sample 2277101 | NCBI WGS metagenome assembly SDBT01 (sample SAMN10404973, study PRJNA504765) | marine sediment metagenome | isolation source: marine sediment core GS10_PC15, 103 cmbsf | place: Arctic Ocean: Southern Knipovich Ridge | collected 2010 | reverse complement strand
GGGTTTGTAAAGCAGATTGTCTCAACCCAGGACGGGGCTGTGGCCACGGGCACCACGGCAATTCCCAATGACGATTCAATCCCTCAAATCACCGAGGGTGACGAGTACATGACCTTGGCGATTACGCCACAGGACGCGAACAACAGACTGGTGATCGAGGTCGTATTCAACTTCTCCCATTCTGGACAAAATCAAGAAACAGCGGCATTGTTTCAGGACACCACCGCCAATGCCTTGGCTGTCACGTTAAAGGAAACAGTATCCGCAGGCGCGCACCAACAGATGGTCCTTACGCACGAGATGACAGCGGGAACGGTGGTAGCGACAACCTTCAGGGTGCGCGCGGGCGGTAGCACGGGTTCAACAACTACTTTTAACGGTCAAGCCGGGTCGCGGACAGGTGCCGGCCTCATGGCATCAACCATCATCATCACGGAAGTTTCACCATGAGCAATTTAGCTGAAGTTCTGGCGTGGCATTACGGCGATGTACCGGGCATCAGGACGCGCGAGGGCATGAAAGAACTCATTGAAGAAGTTCTTGATGAGGAAGGGAAATCTGTTCTTGACGAAGACGATGAGCCCGTTGTCATTACAAGGTTCATTCCAACCGGGGAAATGAAGATATTCGATTGGCCTAACGCGCTTGGAAACGAGCCGACGCAAGGCCAGATCGACGGATGGACAACGGCTTATGATGCTCTCCCTCACGAGACACCGGATAAAGCCCTGGATAACGCCATTGATGGGGCTGCTACGTTAGCCGCATTGAAAGCGGTGTTGAAAGGTAGGGTCCGCGCTCGGTGAGGTATCTCGCGTTTGTCGTAGCGATTGCTTTCTATCCGTATTTCAGCGAGGCATCGAATACGCCGCGTTGGATTATTCTGTCGGTGGTTCTGCCGTTGGTGTTTCTCGGCACCAAGCCGAACTGGTCTGAATGTCATGGGTTTGCCATTGCTTTTCTAGTGTGGTGTGGAACCACCATCCTATGGGCTACAGCCCCGCTGGACGCTTTTCATCAAATGTGGCAGCTTGTTCTTCTTGCCATTGCATTCTGTCTTGGTTCGGTATTATCCCGCAACTCCTATCGCTGGACGCTCATAGCCTTTGGGCTGGGCATCGCGGTCAATTCAGTTCTGGTAGCCGTCAGACTACACGGTTTCGAGGAAATACCGCAATGGGGAGACGCGGCGGCGGGATTGTTCGTGAACGCCAACTTCCTGGCGGAAGCGGCCTTGATGACGATGGCGGGGTTGCTGGCACTCCGCCTATACGGGGTGGCCTCTTTAAGCCTAACGGCATGGCTGTTCCCATTGTCTCAGAACGTATTCGCGGCGAGCGGTCTTCTGGGGGCGATCTGGCTGTGGAAACGGAGCCGTATCGCTGCCCTTGCTTTGATCGTGATAGGGACCGCCGGGCTTGGGGCATACATCTATGAGAAACCTGACTTTTGGGAATCCTCGATTGGAGCGAGGGCGTCTTTTTGGCTGAATGGTCTTTCCGGTTTAAGCTTTACCGGCCATGGGTTAGGCAGCTTCTTTTCTGAATACCCCAACCAGCAAATGGTGCATACTACCTCCAAGGCGTTCGACAGTTTCATAAGGCCGAAAACAGCGCATAATGATAGCATCACAATCGCTTTCGAGACCGGGGTTATCGGCATTGCTCTCATGGTTGCGTTTGTCGCGTCGGTCCTCAAAAGACCAACATCGACACGGGAAGACATGGCCGCGAAAGCCGTTGTGGCTGCTTTTCTCGCGTTGGGTCTGGCAGCGTTCCCGCTCTATCTGCCCACCACGGCGTTCATGGCGGCTTTGTCTGCGGGCTTCCTTACTCGGGCTGGGAATGTTGTACGCGGTCAACGGAGCCATCGGCGAAAGCCTGCATTTCAAGGCAATAGTGCTGCAAAATGAAGGTTGGTCGGGACGAGCCGTGCTTACCGCCAACCAAGCCTATGCCGTATTTCCGCTGCGCCCGCAGCTTCGCGATGCGTGGGTTGCGGCCCATCTGTTCGTTTCCCTCCATCCAGACATTGTTGCCGAGGTGGTACAGGAAGCGTTGGCAAACGATCCCTATTCACCGTCGCTCCTTGCATACCGTACCGAACAACATCTGAAACGCGGGAATATGGAGGAGGCTTTGAAAAGCTTCAAGGTTCTGCAACACGTCATGCCGGACGCCCCTCTTACTCAAGCAATAACAGCAAGATACATTATAGTGGCACGCAATCTCAACAGTGCCGCCCCGATGTGGAGATAGCTCAATGACTCGACGGGCGAGTGATACCAACGGCGACAAGTCAACCAAGCGCCGCGTCCACCAAAAGCCGGCGGTCCAACTTGCGGCGCTCGTCACGCTGGCCACGTTGTTGGTGGCGTCAACACCCTTCGTAGTCCGCGCTGATGCCCGTGGTATCAAGAATGAGACGGCCATTAGCAGCCTTGAGAAACGCACTGTTATCGCAATCGAAGCCATCAACGAAAAGCTCGATCTGCTGTTCCAGCCCAGGGTGGCTGGCAAGCCATGACCCCCGCCGACATAGACCCCCTGGCCCGCACAATTTTGTTCCCCACTTGGCGCGATGTTGCCGCCGACCGCTGGAACTGGCCTAATTTTTCACCCGAGGAAATGGCTTGCCGGGGTGATGGTTCACTCACTATTGATGTCGGCTTTATGGATCGCCTGCAAAGCCTGCGCGAGCGTGTCGGTTTTGCTCTCCCGGTTACCAGCGGCTACCGTTCACCAGCTCATGACCGTGCGGTTGGCGGCGCAGGGGTGCATCCAAGCGGGCAAGCGGCGGATATTCAGATCGCCGGAGCCGACGCCTGGCGCCTGCTAGAGGTTGCCTTTACGCTGCACTTCGCCGGCATAGGGGTCCACCAACGAGGACCGTATAGGGACCGCTTTATTCACATCGACGATCTGAAATCCGAGGATCACCCTCGGCCCCGTATTTGGTCCTACAAATAGGAAATACCATGCAACGCTACAACAAAGCCATCGTCGCCGTGGTCGGTCTGATCGCCACGGCTATTTTCAATCAGTGGGGTACGGACCTTGGTTTGCCGCCGGGTTGGCCTGAGACGTTCACCATGACGGTGACTCCGCTTGCCGTGCTGCTGATTCCGAACAAAGGGTAGTGGCGGGTCGAGGACTATTCATCGACTGCTAATCGTCGCACAGGAGGTCGTTGTACAGCCGCCACACCAGAACCATACACAGAAAGAAGCCCCGCCGCAATGGGCAGGGCTCCTAAATGGCGGCACCATAGTCAGCACCTAAAGATGGTTTACTGCCACGAACAGGCCATCTGTCGGTCGTCGGCCTACCTGGATTTTGTCCGACCCATTCTCTAACTCGCCCTTGGCGTAAGGGCTGCTCCGGGGGCCACCCGGTCTGACAACCGCCACGAAGGCCACTATACCACCCCATCCCCAACTATGCTATAATGAATTTCCCGTGCAAGGAGAGCGACATGGAAACTGACAACGGCTTTATCGAAGGGTACGGCGGATGATCCGCTTGCTATCCATAGCCTGCCTCGCCCTGGTGCTCACCGCCTGCGCCAGCACCGAAGACATGCAAAACATGGCCCAGGAAGCCGCTAAGGTGGCTGACAAAGCCCTGGAAGCCGCTGAGTGGTACATGTGCAAGGGGTCAACGGTTGGGGCTATCCAGCGCCGCTACGGGCGGACCAAGGCCAAAGCTGACGCATGGGCTGCGCTGTGTGTGCCGGATGGGGGGTTTGTGGTGCCGTTTGGGCCGGAGCCCGTGGTGGTGCAGTAACGCTCGTTTATTGGAGGCCCCAAAACTGGACCACCACGTCATGCCAGTGATCTAAGATCGGCATACCGACGAGCACGCCAAGCACGACGGCCAGGGTTAGAGAAATCGTCATTATCATCCGGCTCATTGTTCGTTACCCCGTTGGTTGGTCGGATTGGTGAGACTCCGGGGCGTGGTTTAACGCCGCGTGGGCTATCGACCGGTATCTCTCTGCGGCCATCGGCGGCTCGACCCCTCGACCTTTGGCTATTTCGTCGAGCACCGCCCGTAGGTGCTCAACTTCTGCAATGAGTTCGGCGTGGCAACAGTTCGCCCTATGTGCAACGCCAGCGAAGCCCGGTGAAGGGTTCTTGAGTTCGGCCAAGGTCCAGCCCTCGGGGTTGCTCTGGCCGGCTCCATAGCGGCGTTCAGTCATTGGCTGTCTCCTTGCAAATGCTGTTCCTCTGGTATGGGGCCGTATCTCTGGTGGTCGCGGTATCTGTGTTCAACGTCCAGGTACGCTGTCAGCGCCTCTTCATTGGTGGCAATCTCGGCACGGCTCCCAACTTCGCAATGAAGGCGCAGTAATTCCGCTGCGTAGTATTCCGGGTCAACCCCTTCCGGCCTCACCCCGCCATCTTGGTCAACGAGCCAATCCTGAAATGCGGGCTCCCCACACAATATAGCCGAGCGCGCTACGGCCTGTGCGCCGGGCAGCTTCTCCTGGTAAGCATCTTTCCGGGACGTGTCCACCTTGGCTTCGGTCTTGAGCGGCGCTATTGCAACCCACTGCTCCGCACCAAAATTAGGCATCCCAAATAGCTTATACACCTCATCGACCCGCTCAATGGGTATCTCGACGATGAACTGAATTACACTCCGGGTTTTGACCAGCTTGAAGTCGGCATAGGTGCCTTGGATTGCATCGGTCATTGGTGGTCTCAACCCTCCGACACGCTTTTCATAGCGTCAGATAAATCAGTAGCAGCATTACGAATGTTTTCTTGCAGGTCCGTGGCAAGCACGCCATCAATCTCATCAAGCGCGTCAAGAATGCTTTGTATGGCGCCGCCAAGCATCACAATTGCGTCTTCAATGTTTTCATCGGCCATGGGGCTATCCTATCGCACGGTCGCGGCTGGGGGCGTCGTGAATCGTGATGGTGGTCATTGGTATGCCCAATAATCGCACTGGTGGGCCGGCATAGCGGCGCGCTCTTGCTCCCGCCCCTCAATGTACAGATAGATTACATCGTAAAAGCCGGTAGGGCCGTGTCCATCGGTGCGGAGTTCAATGCGCTCTATTGTTTCCCCGTCGATTTCCTGCCCTACTGTATAGGGGCCTGCCCTGAGTAAAAGCCACGTTTCAGTTTCCATCACACCGTCTCCCTAGTTCTGTTCATCCAAATACGTCGCATAAAATTGCCGTGCGTAAGCCCGCAGCGCTTCACGCAACAGCCAATCTGGCATGGCGGCACGCAACACCGACATTTCGCCCTGTGCGTGGCCCCTAGCGTGGATAGAGTGCATCACAGGCAGGGCTTCGTCATCGGTTTTAAGACCTTTGCCGGCAGTCCCGATGTGCATGGGGTCAACCGTCTCATGTTCGTTACCCAACAATCCTGTGATGATGCACGGCTGAGTCCGTAGCCAGTCGAGGTATTTACGATCCTTGACGACCTTGGTTTTGGGTACGGCACTCATAACGGCGCTTGACTGACCATTGCTCGTTTCCGCTTGAACGTGGCCTGTAGGGTGAGTGCATCCCGGCGCTGTTCCTCGAAATATGTATTCAGCGCACCTCGGTTGTCAGCCGCGAGCGCGTCTATGTTGCCCATGGCTACGCAGTCCGCCAGCTTGGCTTCGATCTTGTTGCGCCAAACTGGCCAACCGCCTTTGTCGGGTGGTGGGACGGGAATGTGGGTCATGCGGCCTGTTCCAGCAGGGCGGCGTGGATGTCGTCTCGCGCGGCGCTGACAAGCCCGATGGCATGAACCAGCGCGGTCCAAAGTGCCGGCTCCGGGTTTTGGCGGATGACGAGCAATGGCAGTTCGGGGTGGTAGAAAATCAGGTCGCACCATGCCCAATCGCAAATCCACATCTGTCCTTGGGTTTGCTGCAAGTAATCAACGGGGGCGTGGCCGTTCTTTCGGTGGTAGAGAATCGCCTTGATATGGTTCTCAGCCTTGAGGCACTTGATCTCGACGCCGCCGTTATTGACTATCCCGTCTGGCGAACAGCCCATAGTCTGTTCGTCGTCGGTGACGAAACCGACCGGCTCGACCGTGGCATCATAGGCAAACTCGTAAAGTTCGATTGCCTTGATTTCCAACTCGCGCCCTCGCTCGGCCCACTGGTTGCCCTCCCATGCATCGAGCGGCTTACCGGCGTATTTCTCGCCAGCCAGGGTCAAGGCGTACCCCGCGGCTGATTTCGATGGTTCGCCCTTGGACGTGACCAGTTTGGAGAACTCGCTGGCTGTCGGTATCCCGGCGCGGAGTGCGTACCATTCGTCGGAGCGTTGGTCGACATCATGAATCAACATTTGCATTCCTCTTGATGCGTTCTTGAAGGGCTTTCTTGCCTTCGCCGAACCGGCTTACCGGCAGTTTGTCCAACGATTCAATCTTCATGTGCTTGAGAAATACGCCGGTATCTTCGTTTGGCAATTTCTGCAACAGATCGAGTAGGATTTTCTTGAGGTCGGCGTCGATTTCCACGTCGGGCGCATTCCCGTCCGTGTCGGCTTCGCCAACCGCCACGTTGAAAATCAGCTTCAATAGATACCGCTGGCCGTAGGTGTGTCCAGCGCCCGCCGCATGGGTCTTGGTCATCACATCGCCGCCCTTCGCGCCCTTGCCGTCTGCGGGCATGTCGGTGTGGTAGGTGCGAGTGTGGCCGGTCCGGTGGCTGACGTAGCAGACGACGCGAACATATTCATCGGGGGCGCCCTCGCCGGTGTCGAACGAAAGAGAGAAACCGTGTTTCGTATAGATCGGGCGCAACATCCGGTCCATGGCGGCGTAGGACGCATATTTGCTCCTTGTCTGCGGGTTTTCGGCGTCGGCGGCGACAGGCCCCATCGCTGCCTGCGCCTCGTTCATGGCCGCGTTGAATTCTTGCTCTGCGTTGCGGTCCATGATGCGCTCGTGCATCGCCCAAAGTCGTTCCATCTTTTCGATGTCAACCTCGGGGTTCAAGGCCGCGCGTTCGATGACGGCAATCATGGAAGTGGCAGGGTCAACGACTGCCGGCGGCTCAATCGGCTCGGCTGTCGCCACGGCTGTTCCTTCGGGGTCTGTCATGGGGTGTCCTGGGTTGTTAACTCTTTGGCTCTGGCTTCGTATTCGGCAGCGGCTGTATCGTGGTGTTGCGGATCTTCACCAGCACTTGGGTTGTCTGCGAAATGCCTACGGGTTTTAGCCCTGCCGCGCCAATAATCAGGGTTGTTGCCGAGGACGTGGTGAGGTTCGTAGATGCGGGTCATGCTGGCGCATCCATTTCGCTCGGCGACGTGTCCGCCCTCGGCAACGCCACTACGTTGTCAGCCGCTATCCGAAGATGCCCGGCCAATGAAATATCATCGACCCTGACTGTCCTGTCCCCATTCCCAAACCGCACCCGATACCGGCCTGTTGTGGTCTGCCACAGGATAACCCCGTGTATGCCCGTTTCTTTGTGCCGGACAGGGCTACGAGGCAGGTACGCCGTCTCTGCGGTGGTTAGGGCGTCACCATGGTAAACGGGCATTATGCTGTCTCCCGGTTAAGGTCGGCGTGGTGTTGTGAATGATGCTTGGCGCAGAACCAAATCACATCGAGAGGACGGGAATAGTCTTCGTGGTGAGCATTAATTCTGTCCGTTGTTCCGCAGACGCAGCACGGTTCCCTAACCAACCTTCCGGTGCGGACGGCATACTGAGCTGTCTTTTGTGCCTTGCGCTTGACCGGGTTGTTGGCGGCCCATTTTTGGCTTGGAACTTGCAGTCGGGGATTGTCCCGGAACTTCGCTCTGGCGCGTTCTCGAAAGTCATCATTGTCGTGGGACAAAGAGATGTGCCTGCAATGGCATTTTTTGCATCTCCCACAACGCCCGTCGCTGGCTCGCCGATCAGCGTAGAAATCATTCAGAGATTTTTCCACGGCGCATTTTAAGCATGTTTTCATGGCGTGGTTGTCGATGGGGGTTAGGTCACTCATGGCTGGCCTCGCTGGTTTGGTCGTCGTCAGAGAGTGCTTCGTTGAGGCGAATCCAATGACCGTCATTCAGCGTGCCAAGCCGTTCTACGTCGGCGATCTCCCGCGCCGCCTCTACTACGGCCTTGGCGCGTTCGGCTCGATCACAAGCCTCATGCAACTCGGTAAGTAGCCGGGCACTGTTGCTGTCCGCTTTGATCTTGGCGTCCTTCAACCGCTCGATCCGCGCGTCTTGGACTGCTAGGGCGCGGCGCACGTTCTCAGGCGAGACGGACATGGGCTGCTCGCCTTCGTAGTGCCACGGGTCGCCGTCTTGGCAAGGGCATGTGGGGTCGCCGTATTTGCAGGCGGTCATCGGGTACGCCTCTGCGCTTCGACCAGTTCCTTGCGTTCGCCGGGCTCCAACTCGATGCCAGTGGCTTTGTTGAATTTTTCATATCCAACAACACAAAGCCTGTCCCGCTGGTATGGCAGGCCGTCTCTGCGTCGACGGCCGTTAAGAGACAGAAATACCGTCTCCGATAGGAAATTCGTCCGCGTCACAAAAAAGCTCATGTCTTCACCCTCCCGCTAATCATGTTGAAAAATCCCGAAGCCTGATGCACCGCAACACTAGTGGCCCGAGCCTCACGCAGTTCAGCTTGGCGTCTGCGTTCGCCCTCAGCCCCACCGCCGGCAATCCAGCGGTCCTCGCAGCGCCAGCCGAACTGCCAATCCCATTCATCCGCGCCGCCGGGTCCGTTAGTGTCGGGTACACCGTTGCCCCGGGCTTGTCTGCCGTTGCGCATGGCTTCTTTGGCGTCGTCTTCGCGGGTCATGGGGTGGGGCTCGTCTCTTGGGGCCACAAGTGATCCCACTTACGACGGTGTTTAATGTTGTACACGGTGGTATCGGACACTCCATGTTCAGCGGCAATTGCGTAGGTAGATCGCCGGTCCGCCATAATTTGCCGAACTTGGGTCTCCGTTAGTTTTGCACGTCCGTTAGATTCTCCGCGCGCTTGACGACTTGCTCGGTTTCTATCGTCCACATTGTCTTGGTTGTTGCCCACATAAAGATGGCTTGGGCGGCAGCAACTCGGGTTGTTACACCGATGCAAGGCGTGTTGTTTGCCCAGCGGGCCGACGACTTCCTTAAGTACGACGCGATGGGTTTTTACCATGTAGATCCCCCTTTTGCCGGACCAAATCAACCCGTATCCTTTCCGGCTCCTAGTGCCCATAAAAGGCCAACAAGAACCGGGCGTCTTGGCGCTGGTATCGATCTTTTCCCAAAGACGGTCTGTTAAGGGTCTGGAGGCAGGCATCGCATTTCCTCAATCTCGTTGCTATCCCCATTATTCACACAACTTGAACTACGTCAACCTTTTTTCTTGACCCCGTTCAAAATATATGAATAAGATGCGCTATGGTAATCAAAACTGTAAACGACCTCATTGACGAATTCGGCGGCACACTGGCGACCAGTCAGATATTCGGTGTGCTGCCCAGCGCGGTATCAAACTGGCGCAAGGCTGACGCTTTCCCAGCGCGGCTGCATCTGCGGGTCAGCAAGTACGCTATGAGCCGGGATATCAAATTTATTGATGCGGTGTTCGAGGTATGAGTTCCCCTACCTGGATGAAGGCCATACAAGAGGGCTTCGGCAAAGGCGGTATCTTCACAAGCCGAGGCATACAACAGCACGTCCAATCCATGACCAACTGGCAGCGCAATCAATGGCTACGCGCCGGGTCACCAAGGACAATGGACCGGCTAGAGCATTTTGCTAATCTGGTGCATCCATGACTCAATATCCCTGTGGCCGCACCATCATATGCCAGACCTGTCATGGAAACGGGTATGTCTACACGGGGCATTGGCATGTATGCCCATACGGGCTTCTCCCATCCACCGTGAAATCAAACAGTGCCCGACTTGCATAGCCCCCGAAGAAACTACAACCCAAGCGCTGGAGAAGGTGACTCCATGACCCATTACACCCCATCGCGGCGGGCCCCCCCAGTCTGCACCCCGCCGCGTCAACTGGCCGGGCTTGAGCATTGCGCTCGCCCGGCCGCATCTTTGGGGCGGGCATGAAGGAATTTGAACTCCACAAGACCTGCGCCGAATTCCTCGACTGGACGCTCCCGCCCGACGTCGTGTGGTTCCATGTGCCGAACGGCGAGAAGCGCAGCAAGGCGACGGCGGGCAAGCTCAAGGCTATGGGAGTCAAGCCGGGTGTGCCGGACATCTGCATCGTCCATGGCGGCGCTATCTACTTCATCGAATTGAAGCGGCCCAAGGGCAGGGTGGCGAGCGGCGACCAGAGCATCATGCAGGAACGACTTCGCCGCGCCGGGGCGGTCGTCATGCCCGATTGCCGGAGTGTTGAGGAACTGCAAAAATGGCTCACCGTTTTCATGGTGTTGCGGGGCACGGTGGCAGTATGATAACTACAAAAGAACGCCGGCAAGAACTGTTGCGAGTACGGCATATGTGCGGCTGCGAACTGTGCCTGTCGGGGCTGAGCTACCGCGCTTGGCGCTGTCTCCACGAGAGTAACTATCGTACAATCGCCCAAGTTTCAACGGGGTTCAGGCGCAACAGGGTCAACCGGCATACTATACCAGGCTTTGGCCCAAAGTGTGTAGGCGAAGCGCGGCGCATGGTGAGGCTGGCCGGGTTGTGGACGGGTTACCAGTTGAAGAATGCGCCGAGTTATCGGATGGCGGGGGCCTAGCTATGTGGTACAAAGAGACATGAACAAACCCGAAAGGACGAACCGATGAATGACGTATTGTCAGTTGATTCCTACATCCGCCCGGTGACCCGCTACATCATCAGCAAGGGCCTCGTGACCGAGAGCGGCGGTAGCGTCGAAGAGTGCGGCGAATTCTCCAGTGAAATCCTGGCGCAAAACACCGCGCTCGCTTTGGTCACCGCAGAAACCATACTAGCACAGCCGCCCAAGGAAATCTTGCGGGATGCCGTTCCGGTTTGGGATCGCGATGCCGGCTGGGCCGAGCGAGTGCGACAGGCTCACTCAATGGCAAGCGAGGTAGCTGGTAACCAACCCAGCCCGCGTTTCACAAAGTAGCCACAGCTAAGCGACTCACACGGCTAGAGGAGTAGCGACAATGCGTTGGGTATATCGGAATATTGCTTTTATCTCGTTGGGGAAATTCTGGAAGGGTGTCTATATTCATTTCGTGCCCGGCTTTGTGATGCGACTGTTTTGGTCACAGGGCAAGCTTGGGTTTGATTGCCGACGACTAGGGCCTCTTCCACGGGGTTTCTAATGAGGGCTTCGCTCGGCACTGTCTCACTTTGAATTATCTTTCTTGTAAGGCCGACGCGGGCCGGGCTTGGGCGCTACATCATCAATCAGCTTAACGATGTCTGCCATATCCCAAGGGCTATCGGCGATCCCCGCCGCCATTGCCGGAGGCATCCGTGCCGCACTATTGGTCCGAGCAAAATTGTACCAGACCGTGTAGAGCGCGACCATGTGACAGTGGTTCTCGAACTTCTTGCTGTGGGCGTTGGTCAACCGCGTGTAGCGCCGCATGTGCATACGCATCGAGAGGTTCGACCGCTCAACATGCGATGTTGAAATCATGTCTTTATCGGGCTTGCCCGTGATCTTCCTCTTCTTCGCACCGATGCATTCTGCCGGGCTGTACCGTTTCTCCGCGTCCGGTGCCTCGCCATAAATCTTCACAAGTTGGGCAAAATCCACATCGTCTCCGAACGCATCTTCAACCGCGTTGAGATATGCCTTGTGGCCGTCCGCAGTCAGTTGGACCCGGCTAGCCAACCGATCCGCCACGTCCTGCATGAAGGCTTTCGCGTATTCGCCGTCGCGCCCGCCCACCAGATACGAAACAAGCAACTTGCTATCTCGGTCCAATGCGGTCCAGGTCCAGACATCGCCAGCACCATCCGGGGCGGCTTTCGCCTTCTTGACGTTCTTCGCCTTGGCGTAGCAGAAACTCCAAATTTCATCGCACTGGATTTGGCTCGCCTCGACACCGCGCACCGCTTTATCGTGGAACCTGGCACAAGCCAGCCCGGCATCAACAAGCAGCTTTGTCACAGTGTTGATCGAAACATCGGCCACGCGGCTGATTGAGCGCATGGATAATCCCTCGCAGAGCATCGAGAGAATTTGGGTGCGCTTCTCAAGGGGCAGTTTATTCATACTGCAATTATGCATAAGCGGTATCGCATGTCAACCATTTTCACACTAGGGGTGAAAAAGGGGGTTGCGCTTTTGAACATACCGCAGTATATTAGCCACCACGATGGAAGTGGAGTTTGAAGATGATGATCTTGATCAGCTGGAAGTGGACCCCCGATACACAGCGGGTTTCACTCCGGCCATCGTTCGAGGATTCCGAAAGGCAATGCAGGCGATACGGGCGGCCCACGATGAACGCGACCTGTACGCCTCGAAGGGGTTTCACTTTGAAAAGTTGAAAACCAGGAACCCACAGCGGTCCATGAGGCTAAACAAACAATGGCGGTTGATTCTTGAAATCGACGATGGAGAGCGTGGCCGCCGCGCGAGGATTATCGCAATTGAAGACTATCATTGAGGAAGGGGAAGGAGCGCAAAATGACTGAACGTATACCTGCCGAAGTGTTCCCCCCAGGGGAGTTCCTTGCGGATGAGCTTGAGGCTCGCGGTTGGACCCAGGTCGAATTCGCGGAGATTATTCAGCGGCCAACAAAGTTGGTGAATGAGATCATTGCTGGAAAGAAGTCGATTACTCCTGAGACTGCACGTGAATTCGCTGCGGCCTTGGGTACAAGCCCGCAGTATTGGCTAAACCTTGAGTCCGCGTACCAACTTTGGCGCACAGCGCCATCGGCCACCGCTGACATCATTACCCGAGCGGCGAGGCTTCGTGAACGCTTTCCGGTTCATGAGATGATTAAGCGTAGATGGATTGAAGCGTCGGAGAACGCGGAAGTAATCGAGCAGCGAGTGTTCGATTTCTACGGGATTGCAAGCAACGACGACGAGCCTCAAATCGCTCATGCGGCACGTCGCAATTATCGAGAAGACTACACTTCGTTTCAGGAGGCATGGTTGTTCCGCGTGAAGCAGTTGGCAACAGCTATCTCCGCGCCAAAATACTCAGAGAAGAAGCTTCGGGAAGCCACCGGCTCACTGGAATTGCTGACAACGGAGCCTGAGGAGATTAGACACGTACCAACGCTGCTTTTGGATTGTGGAGTTCGGCTAGTTATTGTTGAGCCAATCCCGAACTCCAAAATTGATGGCGTGTGCTTGTGGGTTAACAAAGCTACATCTCCTGTGATCGGGCTAACGCTTAAATGGGACTACATAGACCGGTTTTGGTTCAATCTTCGTCACGAGATTGAACACGTACTTCGCGGCGATGGCAAGGAACGAGTCGTCATTGACGACTTCGAGGCCGGATTTGATTCCGAGGACGCAGCCGAAAAGGCCGCAAACATGGCGGCTGCGGAGTTTTGTGTTCCACAGCACAGTCTGAACGACTTCGTAGTACGACACGATCCAATGTTTTCAACGACTAATTTTGTTGGCTTTTCGAGGCTCATGAATCGCCACCCCGGGATTGTCGCCGGTCAATTGCAGAACAAGATTGGGCGGCCCGAATTGTTCAAGAAATATCAAATCCGGGTGCGCGATATTATCACCGAGACTGCACTAACAGATGGGTACGGAAAACAATTGCCCATTGATGTTTGAGGAGACAATAAATGAGTTTGCTAAAGCAAAATCAAAAGACAGTCCGTGAGTACCGTACGGCAGACCAGCACTGGCCAGCGACGGCCAAAGAGATTGCTGATTGGGCGCTCTTGAACGGAAAATGGGAAATTCCGCCAGCCGCCATCCGCAAGAAATGTGCGGAACAAATGGCCGAAGCAATGCGGGAAGAATACTTCACGGACGCGAAGGGACGCCGCGTGCGCTTGCTTCATCCTGCCACAGTAAAGCGACAGGGAGAACTATTCACCGAGTGGGATGATATTCGAACAGCCCCGCGCACTCATATGCAGCTATCGTTTCAGCAGCGTAGAAAAGCGGTCGTCGGTGAATGTCGGCAGCTTAAGACTGACGTAGACAGCTACAACGACGTTCATTCAGATCAAGAACTGATCCAAATTTCCTTCGATTTCAATATGGACTTGGCGGAAATCGAGGCGGCCAACGCTGCTTAAGAATTTTTCTTCCGCCATCTAGCTTGAGCAGCCAAACTTGCGGCTTCCGAGCGTTCTTCGGGTGTGAGCTTTGCCCAGCGGGCCTTGCCACCCTTTAAGCCACCTTTCCGGCCAAGCTCGACGGCGGCCTTGTTCTTGCCGTCGTCCGTCAGTTCGTCCTCAATCTCGCCCGTGGCGATCTGCATCACCTTGACGGCGGCGCCGATCACGTCGGCTGGGCGCTTTTCACCTTTGGGGCCTCGGGGCATTGGCCTTTGCTTTCTAAATTTCTTGCCGCTAAGTATATAGGATTATCGGGCCAAAATACGAGAGAGATGCCATGACAACCGTTAGGACGCGCGCCGACCAGATATACGCCCGCGAAGGCTTTAGCATTATCGTCAAATACAAGAGAACCGGTAGACGGGTCCAACTCGGGAGAAATGGAGTTCTCGGACCATACCCATATGACCGGAAGCTCAAGGACAGTGCTACTGTTGCCGAATGGCGAACCCGTTTCGAGAACGATTTCCCAAGCTATACCTGTGACGTGCTCAAGGCGGACGGCTTAAAGGCGACCGGCCAGACGCTTTTGGGGACAGTGCGCGCTACGTATTGACTTGGCACCATTGTCAACCCCGTTAAATTTCAAACTGAGACAGTGCCCTTCGCTCCATCAGGTTCCGAGGTTGAAAATGGTTTCGGTCTGTGATAGACAAAAAGAAGACGGCGCGGGTTCTATTTGGAATCCCCCACGCCGTCATAAAGCAAGCATGCACTTC
>SDBT01010539.1_pt1 | contig 14919 bp, 15 predicted proteins | sample 2277101 | NCBI WGS metagenome assembly SDBT01 (sample SAMN10404973, study PRJNA504765) | marine sediment metagenome | isolation source: marine sediment core GS10_PC15, 103 cmbsf | place: Arctic Ocean: Southern Knipovich Ridge | collected 2010 | reverse complement strand
TAAAATCAGCAACAAAATCTTCAAAACGTTTTGCTTTGCCTGTACTTATCCTATTTGTAATAAGCTTCATAGTTTTATTCTCCTTATTAATTTTTATAAAATCTACGCTATGTTCATATTGTTTGAATTATTTTTTAAAAAACCTTTTTTTATTTTTATTTAACTGGTGGAGCTGGTTGTTTTTGAGTCATTTCTTCAATTTTATCTATAACACCCTTTAAATAAGTGTATTTTTTTTGATCGCTCATTAAACTCTTAATGTCTAAATCTCGGTTGAATGTCGGAAAAGCATTAGCAGATACTTCTTTATTAAAGAGTGAAACATTCAAAGAAAAAATTCGGGGTGCAGGAAAAGTGGATAGGCCAACTGTTTCTGGTGCAACAAAATTCGCAGAGGATACAATTGTGGATACTTCAAATGTTTTAGCAACTGCTGTTGGTTCTACATTAGGGAAAACAACAGGAAAGATATTTGATATTACGGGCAAGGAGAAAATTATAAGTCCGTCATTTATTGGTGAAAGGATTGGTTCTTTCTTAGAAGATCCATCTACAATTAAGAATGTATTCAAACGAAGAGTAGAACCAGAAGTTGTGTTTGATTTAGATTCGGGAGTTGCAAGATTAACCACCTCAAAAGATTTCGAGAGAGGGCCATTAACAGATAGATTGCCTTCCTCACAAACTATTACAAGAACAGCTGCTGTTGCAGCTGCAGAGTTTACAGGAAGTGTGGCAACAAAGGCTGCATTATTTACAACCCCAGTTGTCGGAGCATCGTTATTTGCGGCAGAAGTTTCTCAAGAAATAAGACCATTTAATTTTAATCCTGTAGCATTTGCAAAAGAAAAACCATTACAAGCGGGATTACTTGTTGGAACTGTTGGAACTCTTGGAGCTTTGAAAACTGCAAGTGTTCTTAGAAGGACAAGAGTTCAAAAGGTTGGAGATGATTTAGTTTTTACAAGTAGAGCTAATCAATTATTAGGTCAAACAGTGAGAGTTTCAAGTAAAAAAGGAACTTCAATTTTGAGTAGAAAGTTTAAATTAGAAGTTATTCCAGCTAGGGAGAAGTTAAGAATAAGTACCAGAAAGATTGGTAGTGGAAGTGCAGGAGACACATTAAAAGAAATTCAATCTACAATAGCTTCGGGTTCAGACGAAGCAACATTAAAACTATTAGGTACAAGAGTTACACCAATCAAAGATACAAGATCAGCGTTAAGAATAATCGAAGAAGGTTCACAAAAAATAGTTACTAAACCAGTTCGTGCAAGATTAAGAATAGATAGAACAGGAATTAGTGCGTTGGGTGGAGGAGACAAGCTAATCTCCAGCGGGTTAAGTCCATTCACTAAGGCAGGAAGGATTGAAAGGGCAGCAGCATTAAGTGAATTAAAAGGTATAGGATTTACAGGTAAGCAGGGAAAGGAATTACTAAGATTTAAAGCACCGAGAGTAACTGAAACAAAAGGAACGATTACAGGATTATCTATTTTAAATGATAAGGGTTCAAAATTATCTCTTAAAGAAATAGAAACAACAAGTTTTCCAAAGGTTGAATTTGAAGGTTTCTCAGGGAAGGTTACATCTCGTGGTGGAAAAAAGATAGTTAAAACAAAAGAGGTTGATTTAGTCCCTAGCACTAAAACATTAGAATCTGGAGAAACAATCTTCGAGGGATTATTAACTTCAACTAATACTGCAAAACAATTAGGAAAACAAACTGAAAGTTTTAAGGTTGCAACTGCAGTGAGGAAGATTGGTTCACAACAAGCAGGAATATCTGCAACAGAAGTTGCTGGTGTTGGAACTGTTTCTAAACCAATCACACTTGAATTCTTTCAAAGTGGAACTGCATTAAAAGATATTACTGGTGGTAGGTTTCTAAGAGATACTTCTAAAATAGAGTTTTCCCTAGGAAGAATAGTTGCAAAGAAACCAACACCAAGAACTATTGATTTAGATAAGGCGTTGGGATTAGAAGAATCTTCGGTTAAATTTATTCGGGGTGCAGGAAAGAAAAGTTCAAAACAATTCCTACAAAGCTTACAGATTAATACAAACGAATTGAAAGCTGCAGGGTTTGGAACTTTAAAGAAAGCTAAACCAACACCCAAAGGAAAAGCAACTGGTTCTTCTAGTGGTGGTTCAGGAACTGTTGCAGGACTATCAGATAACCTTCCATCTTTTGTGGGTGGAACAGGATTGAAGAATCTTCCTAGACCAAGTAGAGGATTTGTAGATGTAGCAGAAGTAACACAACTTCCCCCAACAGCAAGGGAAGGAATACTTTCCTCTTCTAAAATTTCATTATCCTCAACACCCCAGGCAACAACACTAAATAGTTTCCTTCAAACAGATTCTAAATTGAAAACTCTTGTAGGAATTAAATCTGATATAAGAATAGCTGACAGGGGGAAACTTAAAATTGGAATACTAGGTGATCTAAGAAGTGATAGTAGGATAAGGATTGGTTCACGAACAAAGGTTGGAACAAGAATAGGAGAGAAAATAAAAATTTTACAACCAAAACAAGAATTAAAATTACAACAAAAACAACTACAAGAATTACAGATAACCCCTTTAGGTGCAAGGTTAAGAACCCCTAGAATAAAACAACCCAAACCAAAAATAAAAGAACCAAAACCATTTAAGTTTAGATTAGATTTAAAGACAACAAAAGAACCAGCTTCTTCAGGAGGATTATTTTCCGTTGCTGTTCGTCGTCGTGGAAGGTTCAGAACTATTGGAAAAGGATTAAGTTTAAAACAAGCAACTGCTGTTGGAAAGCAAAGAGTTAGTTCAACACTAGCGGCAACATTTAAAATTGAAGGACTTGGAAAGGCAGCCGCAACACCAAAAGGATTTAGACGAGGAAAAGGTTTAGGAACATTTATAGAGAGAAGAGGGTTAAGATTATCAACAGGAACAGAAACAAAAGAAATACTCCAATCAAAAAGGAGGTTAAGATTTTAATGGCAGAAAAATTTAGAAAGTTTTTTGGAAAGAAGATTCCCAAAAGAGGAATTAATTTTAAAGCAATAGACAAGAACATGACTCTTGCAGAGTTCAAAAAGAAATTCACAAACAATAAAAAACTATAAGATGACACCCCAAGAAGAAGAGAAAAAATACTTAGAACAACAACAGAATGAAATTGAATTAGCTCGTGCCAATGCAAACTTAGCTCAGACATCACAAGCACAACAATCAATGGATTTAGGAAGTCAAGAATCTAATATGATTAAAGACCAACTTGACTTATCCGATGAGCTTGAAAGAATTAATAATCTTTTAAGAGGGAATGTTTTAAGAAAAACTGAAAGTGGTTCTGTTGAATGGTGTAAACCAGAAGATCCTGATATGGAAATTCTAAGTGAATATGGAATTCATATGATTATGAATACAATTACTTTCTACATAAATAAAAACACATTACTTTCTAATTATGATGAAACAACAATCAACACAAAGATGGAAGATTTTGCAAGTGATTTAGCAGACACAATCTTTATGGAATATGAAAAGGTTTTCCAATATCCTTCCACAGAACAAGTTGGTGAAAAATTAACTCAAAGATTAGAAAGAAAGAGGGATGAAATAATTTATACCCACAAATTAAGGGAAGAAGAATATGATGAAAGAGAAATTTGGAAATCTTTAATTAATGAAATCAATCCCGCAAATGAAAGGCAGAAGATTAAGGAGCAATTGATTAAGAATAAGTTGAAGAGGTTTATGTTATTACTTAGAACAATTCAGGATGCTGTTCACTCAACTTATTTGAGAGCATGGAAAGGACAAGAAAGAACAACTCTTAGACAGCACATACACATTAGTGAAACACGAGGTGCAAACAATTATCAACCACCCCAACAATCTTCAAGAATAAATCCATTAAATTGGTTGGGAGGTAGAAGATGATAAATAAAGCTAGTGTAATTGCATTACTTGTAGTAACAATGTTTGGAATTGTTGCAATGAATATAACAGGAGATATTGGTCTTGGAAAATCAACACTTGTTGTAATTCCATTTGCAGCATTACTATTCAGCATAGTAGATACAAGGGGGTATAATTAATATGGTAGAATCAAGAGTTAAAATATTCAAGGAGAAATCGGGTGTTTTATTTAGGTCAATAAAAAAACCATTGGTTGAACAGGGAAAAAAGACCGCAAAGAAGGTATTTAAAAAAATAATTACCCCCCCAAAAGGAAGGAGGAAAATAAAACTATTATGAAAGAGAGATATATCTTTTTGATAATGGTAATAATCTCACTAGCTATAGTTGGAATAGTGGATGCAGAAACATTCACACAAAATCAACAAACAGAATTTATTAAAAGCTGCACAAATAGTTCTGGTAATATTTGTTCTCCATCTTCTACTTGTGAACTTACTGTTAAGTTCCCAAGGAATAATTCTTATGCAGTTAACAATGCTTCAATGACTAACAACAACGACGGAAAATTTAATTACACTCTTACTCCTGGAAACGTTAATGTTCCTGGAAACTATAACTGGGATATGTTTTGTTGTCAAGGCAACGATTGTGGGGAAGCACATGGATCATTCTTAGTAACTAAAACAGGTGTTGAATTATCACAGGATAAAGCTTTAATTTATCTTGGTATGTTAGCATTACTTATTCTAATCTTTGTTTCAATGTGTGTTGCAATTCCATTTATCCCTGCAGGAAATAATAAAGATGAAGATTATTTCATTAGTATTAATAACTTGAAATACCTTCGACCAGTTCTTTATGCTTTAGCTTGGGGAGTTCTATTGTCAATAATGTTTACCGCTTCTAACATTTCATTCTTATACTTAGAAACAGAAATGATGGGTAAGTTATTATTTGTATTTTATTCAATAATGATGTGGTTAACATTACCTGCAACATTTGTATGGTTCTTATTCATATTCGCAAACATATTCAGAGATAAAGAAATGAAAGAATTAATTGATAGGGGGGTTCAAATTCCATCCAAGACAATATAAAATGGTGAAATTAAATGACAAACCAATAAGAGTAGATCCTTTATTTGCACAAACAATGAAGGACTTAGCAGAGATTAGAGTACATAAAGGATTAGCTAAGATGAAGAAAGAAGATATGAGTTCAAGAGAGATGACAAGGTTGCTAACTAAAACTCTTGGGTTCAGGCAAAGTGTTGAAGAAATGAAAGTTAAACCAAAAAAGGAGAGAATAATATGAACAAGAAAGCAAACTTGCAACTAATGTTGTTTTTCTTCATGGGATTGTTCTTACTTTTATTTGTGGGAGTTATCTTAGCATTTGGAAGCACAGTAATAAACTGGACTTTCGATGAAGTCATTCCTCAAATTTCTAATCTTGGACAGGTGGGTGATGCAAATTTAACGCAAGTAGCAGAGTATACAATTGCACCTGTAAATAATGTTGTTCAAAATTTCACATGGATAACAGGAGTATTATACTTTATGTTAGTTGTTGCTTTAGTTGGAGGAACAGTTGCTATTAGAGTTAACCCAAGTAAGTGGTTGATGGGATTCTTCTTTGCATTAATGCTTATGTTAATATTTGCGGCCATTCTTATTAGTAATATCTATGAGGATTTTTATACTGGAACAAATGAAATTGCAATCATATTACAAGAACACACAATAATCTCCCACCTTATTTTATACTCTCCAGCAATCTTCACAATCCTTGGATTCATCATGGGAATAATGTTTTTCTCAGGAATACGAGAGGAGGGCTTTACATGAAAAAACTATTCTTATTTTTAGTTCTTGGAATGTTTATGATTAGTTTTGCTTCCGCAGGATTATTGGATTTCAATAAAAAGAGTTTTGATGAATCACAAGGAGAATACGGGAAAGTAATAATTGATGATTGGTTTGGACTTGGGAAACAAGCAGAATTACAACTAACTGAAAATACAGAACTTTGTAAAAAGGGAATCTGTGAAGCAAAGATACCAGAATTTATTCTTTATGAAGATGATGTTCTTATTGAGGACATTAGATTTATTGGGAGTCAACCAAAAGAATATGCAATCTATGTAAATGATAAAATTTATAATGTTGGAGAAGAAGTAGAAGCAGGAACTTATGAGGTGAGGATAGTTGGAGAATTAAAAATATTTCATTCTACTGATTGGCAAATTAAAGTTGCAGGATACTGGATTGAAGAGTATGCTTTATGGACTGCAGAAGATGGACTTCAAAGTTACTATGCTTTAGATGGGACTGCAGGAGTGGTTGTTGATTCGCTTGGATCAAACGATGGAACTAACACTGGAGCAGATAGAGGAACAGCAGGAGTAATTAATAATTCATTTGATTTTGAATCAAGTGAAAGTGACTATGTTGATATTCCTCAAAAAGATTATTCTGATTTTACAGTGAATCTTTGGATGAATCCAGAAACAAGTTTTGGTGCTAATTGGGGACATATTGTAGCAGATCAAGATGGAAATGATAGGATAATGATTAAATCAGGAACAACTCTAACAATGCAAGTTGATGGAGCAGAAGTTGATACGAGTGGAATCACAAGTCATGCAGGAGTTTTTAGGATGTATACTCTAACAAGGGCAGGAACTCAATTTATGGTTTATGTTAATGGGACACAAATTGGAACAAATACAACTGTAAGTGCAAATACTTTTACAATAGATAGTTTTGCTAGGAAACAAGGAGCAAGTTCAATTGATTTCTTCGATGGAAAGATGGATGAAATCGGATTTTGGAATAGAAGTTTAACTGAAGAAGAAATTACTGAATTATATAATTCTGGACAAGGAACATCATTTGGAACTAATCCAATAATTACCACTCTTAATAGTCCTGCAGATAATAAAGTTATCTCAACATTAAACACAATTTTTAATGCTTCTTCAAGTGTTAGTTCGGGAGTAGAAATAATAAATATGAGTTTATGGACTAATCAAAGTGGAACTTTCCAAGCAGAGAATTCAACAACTGGTTTGAGTGGTCAGACAAATAATACTCTTTGGGATCATAATCTTGGTTCAGAAGGAAGTTTCTTATGGAATGTTCAATCTTGTGGAGACAATAATAATTGTAGTTTTGCAGCATCAAATAGAACAATAAAGGTTGATTCTTCAGCACCAATAATAACAATAAATGCTCCTACAACAACTATAAATTATGGGCGAACTGGATTAAACGAAACTTTGAACTGGAGTATTACAGATAGTAATTTAGATTCAATTTGGTACAACTACAATGAAACAAATGTAACAGTATTTGGAGCAACCAATACAACTAATTTCACAATAGGTACTTTCGATGATAGAACAATAGTTGTTTATGCAAATGATAGTGTAGGGAATGAAAATTCCTCAACAATTAGTTGGGTTTACAATTTATGGCAAAAGAGTGAAACATTTAATACGAATACTTCTGAAGGATCAACAGAAGATTTTATCTTGAATGTTAGTTTAAAATCTGGGTTACAAGTTTCACAAGCTAATTTAATCTATAACAATACTGCATACTCTGGAATAATAAACAATGTTGCGGGAAGTAATTATTCCTTATCAAGGTCATTACAAATTCCAGGAGTAGTTGTAACAACATCCAATACACTTTATTGGAGCATTACATTAAGTGATTCATCCCAGATAAACACCACCTCAAATTTACAAGGAGTTATAGGAATAAGCATTGATGATTGTTCAGTTAATGCTAATAGATTATATAATTTCACAGTGGTTGATGAAATAACACAATTACAATTCTCTGAATCGGCATTCAATACTAGTGGAAAGATTAACTTGCAGATGTATACTCTTGATGGAACAACACTTGTAGAAAATTTAACTCTGAATAAACCAGGTGAGGATTCATATTTGGTTTGTTTATCTACTGATTTGAGTGGAGGGGTTCAATATAGTTTAGATGCACAAATTCAATATGATGCAGATGAATATGCTAAAGAGTTTTACCACATACAAAATGCCACTATCCAACAAGATTCATTATACACAAACATTACCTTGTATGATTTAATAGATGCTGAATCTCAAGAGTTTGTTGTTACCTATAAAGATTCAAGTTTCCTTCCCGTTGCAGATGCCTTAGTTCAAGTTCAAAGAAAATATATAGATGAAGGAGTCTTCAAAACAGTTGAGCTTCCAAAAACAGATACTTCAGGGGAAACACTGGCACACTTAGAACTTGCAGATGCAATTTACACTTTTGTTGTTGTTAAGAATGGAGAAATCTTAGGAACATTCTCAAATGTTTTAGCTGTGTGCCAAGATATTATCTTGGGTAATTGTGATATAAACCTTAACTCATTAGCAAGTGGAACAACAGTTGAAGATTTCACAACACTAGATGATTTAACTATCTCTCTAACCTACAATCAAACAAGCAGAATTCTTGAAAGTGTGTTTGTAGTTCCCAGTGGAACAACAAAGGCATTAAAGATGAATGCAACATTGTTTGATAGCTTAGGGAGTACACAAATTTGTAATGATGCACTCATAAGTAGTTCTGGAACATTGAGTTGTACTGCACCTTCAACATTTGGGAATGGAACAATGGTGGTTACAATTGCTTCAGATTCAGAAAATGTAATAGAAGCTGTTGTTTCCCTTGCACAAATCAACAGAGATATTTATGGTAATAGTATTGTCTTCTTATTGGTCTTCTTATACTTAACCTTGTTTGGTGTGGGAATATCTAGTGATCCAATGGTTACTGGAGTGTTTATAATCATTGGTGCTTTAACTGCAATTGGATTAAATATAGTAAATGCTCCTTTCGTTATTGGAGCAGGAGCTACATTCTTATGGTTGGGAATTGTTATTGTATTAATATTAATTAAGGGGGCGAGAAGAGTTTAAGATGGGAACTATTAAATTCTTAACAGGTTTAGCGTTTGTTGCATTATTTGCGATTGCAATAATATCTTATTCGGTTGGGTTTGCTGCAGATAATCAAGCAGCAATTACTTTGAATGATGATGAAAATTTTAATTCCCTAAGTTCAAATGTTAAAAGTGGCCTTAGTGATTTTGAAACAAGTGCGGAAACTTCAAATAGTATCTTGGTAGAAAGTAACATTAAAAGTGGGGATGATAATGTTGAAGGTGGAGGGCAATTTAAAACAGGCCCAGCAGATGTTCTTGGAACAACTAAGAATGTTCTTTCTGCAGCGAACAAAGCAATCTTTGGAGATGATCCTAATTTTGGAGTTCTTCTTACAACATTCTCAGCATTCCTAGTATTAATCAGTGGATTATATATTTGGAAAACATGGAAAGGAGGTAACCCAGATTAAGATGGCACTTTACACACTACCCAACATAACTAATGGTTTTGATGATGCAATAGTTCAAACAAGTGCAACTCTTCCATCATTCATTCCAATGTTGTTAATCTTTGTTTTCTTCACAATGTTCTTGGGAGGATTTATTTCCCAGAAAAAAAGGAATGGAGTTGCAGATGCACCGATGTGGGCAGTATTATCTTCCTTCGCAACATTACTAATGGCCTTAGCACTTTCACTAACTACAGGAATAATCAACCCTACAACACTTTCAATTGTCGTCGGTGTTACAATATTCTCAGGAGTTTGGTTGTTCACAAGCAGAAATAGGAATGAAGTATAATTCTTTGTAACAGTGTAACAATATGTATTTAAATAATAATGACATAGGTTTTATTATGTATAGAGCTGAAAGGGGGTATAAATAAGATGATGACTTTATTACCAAAAAATAAAAAGGGAGGAATCGTAAGTGACGTTGTTCAAGGAACTGGTGGATTAATTATAGGAACTATTATTGTTCTAGTAATTGTTTCAACTCTTCTTGGTGCTAACCTATTGACTTCTGGAAGTGTAGAAGCAGCAGCAGCAGCAGACATGAACGCTAACTTTACTGAAGGTTTAAACAACATTTCAGAGAAGATTCCTACGATCCTTTTGATTGCAGCAGTGGTTCTATTATTCGGTGTATTAGTACTTTTAGTTTCTAAATCTAGAGAAATGGGTATTGGTGGAGGAACTTCTTTGTAAATCTAAAATGATTGTTTTTCCAAAATCTAAAAAAGGTGGAGTTGTTTCCGACTTGGTTCAAGGAACTGGTGGATTGATTGTTGGTGTTATTATAGTGCTAGTAATTGTTTCTACTTTACTTGGAGCTAATCTATTCTCTTCGGATGATAGAACAGCAACAAGTATTAGTGAATCAGTTACAGGTGTTGATGAAACTGGAACTACATTTGGAAATAGTACCTTACAAGGTGCTGTTTGTAGTGTAGCTACAGCAGTTAATCAGACAGGTGGGGTACTTATTGAAGCAGGTAACTATACAGTTACAGGTTGTTCAATAGCTTTCACAAGTAGTTCTGCAGCAGATGCGACTAAGTTTAACACCACTGACTGGATTGTTAATTCTTCCACACAATATAATGGTGTGAGTGAATATGCAGTGAATGATATGAACGTTAATTTCACAGTAGGTTTAAACAACATTTCAGAGAAAATCCCAACCATTCTTTTACTTGCGGCAGTAATATTACTCTTCGGAGTTTTAGTATTACTTGTAGCAAAATCTAGAGATATGGGCATAGGTGGAGGAACTTCATTGTAAGTTTTTTTCTTTTGTGGGGGGCAACCCCCACTATTTCTTTTTTTCATTAAAACAATAATTAATTAAACATTAAAATTCATAGATTACTTATGAGAAGTGGTAACTATATTTTGTGTGGTATGATGGTTCTAGTTCTTTTATCCTTGAGTGGTGTTTCTGCTTCAGAGTTTGGTGTTGAGATCGGAACTTTTGAATCCTCTGAGGAGTTTGGAGTTGTGATGGGTGAGACAACAACTTCTTCAGGAAACATAACCAATGTAAATAATTTCTTTAATGTTAGTTCTAATATAACTCACCTAAATAATCTATCTGATGTGCTTGTTCCTTCTCCTGGAGATGATGAGGTTCTTTATTACAATGATACAACTTCTAGTTGGATGAGTAAGATTCTTTCGGGTTTTACAAACTTCTGGAGTAGAAGTGGAAACACCTTAACTCCTGCAACAGCTGGAGATAATCTTGATATGACTGGAGGAAATATTACTGCAGATGAGATACATTGGGATTCTGCAAGGTTAGTTAATCTTACAACAAATGGTGAAATTAATGGGAGTTCGGTGGGAATTATGATGAAAGGGCCAACGGGTACTGAAGCACCACATTTCATTCTACAAACAGGTGGTCCAGATCAGGGAAGTGTGATTGTTAGAAGTATTATTATTGCAAATGAAAATGTAACAATTCTTAATTCAGAAAATAGAACAAGCTGTCAAACTTGGGCGGATGAGTTTGGAGTTAGAAGAAGAGTTGATTGTAATACCACGACAACAGGGGCAGATTTATTTGTGGGTGATGATATGCAGGTTGGAGGAACTGTTTCTATAAGTGATATGGATGGTGGAGGAACTTATTATTCTGTAAATGATTTCTTCAATATAATTAGCTCGGCAGGAAGAATAAGTGGGGGAAACATTACAAATCCTTCAGGAACAAATATTGTGGTTAAGGCAGGAACGGGTATGTTAAGAATTTTAGATGATGATATCTCTCAGGTTAAGTTTATTGATTGGGCGGAGAGTGGAAATATTAATGTTCCTTCAGACACCATAATGTATTTTGGAGTTGAATATAATGGGGGGTCTCCAAGAGTAATTAACACAACAAACGAAGCTGACTTTGATTTAGATACAGATTTCCCTTTAGGTCAAGCAGTTAATATTAATGGAGAAATATATGCCTTATCAAATCCATGGTGGACTGGTGATGGATTGACAAATGTTATTCAAAGATTTGAAGCATTCGGCCATTTTTCAAGAGATGAAGAAGTGGGGGGATTGATTCCAAGTGAAACAGGAACAAGAAATTTAGCTCTGAGTAGTGGGAGGGTTTGGAGCAGATTAACTGAACATGAAATCTCCGCATTTGATAGTTCAGGGGCAGATGTTTTTGATACTTATTATAGAGATGGTTCGGGGGGATTTAATGAAGTAGCAGACGTTTCACAATGGAACAATTCTCACTATGATGATGGTTCGGGAACACTGCAACCAATAGCAAATAATCAATATGCGGTTATGTGGATTTTTCTAAATGTGGCAAGTAAGAAACCAAGCATTGTTTATCCTCAAACAACACATCCAAATACTGCTGCAGCAGAAGCAGAAGAAGTTCCCGTACTACCCAACTTTGATGGAAAAGCAGGGTTCTTAATTGGGAGAATAGTTATTCAGGAAGGTATGGATGCACCAATTGAAATACAATCTGCGTTTGTAACACAATTTACTTCGGCACAAGCATCAGATCATGGGAACTTAGGAGGTTTAAGTGATGATGACCATGTTCAATATTTATTAATTGATGGAACTAGAGCAATGACTGGTGATTTAAGTATGGGAGGATTCCAACTTACAGAGGTTGGGGCAATTGTTATGGAGGGATTGATTTCATCTTATTCAATAGTACCAGTGACGGACAACTTATATAGCTTGGGTAACTCAACTAACAAGTACAAAGATATATTTGTAGGAGATGTTAATGCAGAAAATGTTAACTCAAACTTCGCAAACATAACAAATATAAACTCTAGTATCGTTAATTCTAACATGATAACATCGAATACTGTGAACTCAACAGAGTTAAATTCGGTAGATACCACAACCACTAATTTAACTATAGGTGGAATTGGTGGAACTAAAGTTTATGTTAAAGATGGTGTCACATTTTATAGGGGTGTTGTATGAGTTACGAAACAGATTACCTTAATCCTCCTCGGAGAAGAATAGAGCCTTTACATAGTGAACCCCAAGTTGTTGTTAAACAAAAGGCCAAAAAGAAACTTCCAATTGCGGGAATTAGTGTTGTTCTTCTAGTTCTAGTTATTGTTGGAGTTAGTGCTTATAACTTCTATAAAGTTCAAACAATGCCTGATACTCTTAATTCAGAATGGAGATGTATGACGGAAAGATGTATTGATTATTATGATAAAGATGCTTTCTTTGGAGAGTTTTGCGAGGGAGATGAATGTACTTTCACATTCCAAAATAAATTGCAATCATTCACAAAAGGTTCTCTTCAAACTTTAGATGAAAGTCACACTGCATTCTGTAAATCGTTTGTTTGTGAGTTTGAAATAATTGGGAGAATTCCAAAATGAAATTTAATAGAGTTGAAAGGGGGTATCTAAAAAGTGAATAAAAAACTTTTATTATTTGTTTTTGTTCTTTGTTCAACTGTCTTTGCAGTTAATTTTGTTAGTGCGGCAGATGCACACGTCTTCACAGATGTTTCAGATGCTAGATTATTAGCAATTGATAACTCTGGAAATACAAATGCAACTGGGTGGTTAGCAGAAAATGGTATTCAATTAAGTGACACATATTGTGCCTTAGGAGGTTGTACTTTTACAGGAGTTGTTTTGAGTGATTCTAATTTTACAACTTCAGCATTCTTCGTAGGGGATGGTACTTATTTAACAAACATTCCAGGAAGTAATGCTTCTTTTAATCAAGCATTGACTGACACCTTGTACGCTGGAATTGAATGGGATTATAACCAAACCACAATCGCAAATGCTTACACTGATGCACAAGACACAATCTTCAATGATTCGATGACTGTTTATGTTGATGCACAAGATGTGATCTTCAATGATTCAATGACTGTTTATGTTGATAACGAGATTGCAGGTGTTTCAGGAATGGATTTTACAAACCTAGCATTGATAAACATAACAAATATTTTCACACCACAACAAGTGTTTACAGGTGGATTAAATTCTTCAGAGGATATTAATTTAGCTTCAACAAAATCTGTTGCTTGGGCTGATGGAGGAAGTGTATCTGGAACAGCAGGTGTAATAACATATAAAGCAGGAGTATAAAAATAAAATGAATTTAACAAAAAGCTTGTTATTCGTAGTAGTTTTACTTGGAAGTTTATGTTTTGTTATTGCAGCTGATGCCCACCTCTTTACAGATACCTCAGATAATCCTTTAGTAAAAATTTCTAATTCTGGTGCTTTAAATGCAACTGGGGATATCTGTACAACTGGTGGAAATTGTTTGAGTGATTTAGTTATTAGTTCTGGATCTCTTTGGGAAACAAACGGAACTGCAATTTATAATGCAACTGTTGCTCAGGTTGGAATTGGAACTGCAACACCTAGAGAAATATTACATATAAGAGAAAGTAGTCCATTTTTAGAAATTGATTCAAGCACTACTCAATTAGATGCAGGAATAAAATTAAGTAATGTTGGAACTGAAAAATGGACAATTGTAAAAAGAGGGAGCAACCATCGATTCTCTATTAATGATACTTCAAGCGAAGTTTTTACAATTCTTCAAGGAGGGGATGTTGGAATTGGAACTGATAGTCCAACTCATAAATTGAATGTTGTTGGAGGTTTGAATGTTACAGAAAATATTTCTTCAAGTGGATTAACACTAAATAATGGTTTAGTTTCTGGAGGAACAATAAACTTTTTAAGTTCAGGAGCTGAAACTTGGAGATTACAAAATGTTAACGGACAAATGATTTTCGTTCTAGGTTCTGATGCTGAAATGATTTTGGATAATGTGGGTAATGTAATAATTGATGGGAATTTTACAGCTGGTGGGAAGGGACAATTTAGAGGCGGAGTAGAAGTAGAAAGTACAACTGCTGGTTTATGTGTTGATGATGATGAAGGTTGTTCGGGAGCTGGTGCAGGGGATGTTGCAATTCATGATGGTGGATTGTGTCTTGGAGCAGGGATTTGTAATCCTCCTGCTGATGGAAACATAGAAGCATCTGGCGGTATTGCACTTGGACAAGATATTGATTGGAATGGTGAATTATTACCAGATGGTTCTCTATGTT
>SDBT01010538.1_pt1 | contig 14920 bp, 8 predicted proteins | sample 2277101 | NCBI WGS metagenome assembly SDBT01 (sample SAMN10404973, study PRJNA504765) | marine sediment metagenome | isolation source: marine sediment core GS10_PC15, 103 cmbsf | place: Arctic Ocean: Southern Knipovich Ridge | collected 2010 | reverse complement strand
GACCGGCACAAGCGGAGACACGCGCTGGGCAATCAAGGCCAAGGAAGTACGTCAGCCGATCCTGCTGCACGCTTTCTTTCGCTGGGGCAGTGCCGGAATCCTGGACGCGGTAAACCCGCAGCGTGGCCAGGGCATTGGCCAGTACTGGTTCAAGGCGAACGAGCGCTGGGTCATGCCATTCGGCAACAGTACCAGTAAGAGTTTTTACACAAAGACAGGCTGGGACCTGTCCTGGTTCACAACCTTTGTTTCTCCCAGGGCGCAATCATGAGAGGTGGGGTGCCACCTGTTTGAGGGCGATTCACGGGCGTTTCACACGGAATACCGCGACTTGCCGGAACGCGTGGCAGTGGTCTGCGAAGAGCCGATCGCCAAACCAGCAGCAAACCAGGCCTATCATCTCAATCTGGGTCCCTTGGACGGGCGATGGAACTGGAAGGATCCCCGAACGCCCGTGGCCCAGGCAGTACCGTTTCTGTACAAACGCATGCGATCGCAGGAATATGCCTCACACTATGGCATTAGCTGGGGTCGGATGGATATGTGGTACGGCGATTATCCGAGTGGCGACGATGCGGTTTTCCATACTGGCGCCGGCGAGGGCTGGAATCCGGACGCTGCCCCCTACCCTGCCAGACAGATCAAAATCGGATTGGCTGCAGGAGAACCACTATACCCGCGCGTTCTTAGCGGCTGGTACAGCATTCCCCAGTGCGTTTCCATATATTCGCAGTTGACAAAAGATCACCCGGAATGGGTCATGAAGGACAAGCATGGCCAGGTGGTGGGTTATCATCGGCCAGAATACAAGCTGCATAATGGCTCGCCAGAGGTGTGGAATGAAATCGCGAGGCGCATGATTAAACAGATGGACTACTTCGGCAACAAGCTGATCTATCTGGATTACTCGATTACCTCGGCCGTCGTGGATTGGGAACACGGAAAGGTGTATTACAGCGATGTCTCCTATGACTTCCTGCGCAAAATCGCGAAGGCAGTCCATGAGCGGGGCGGTATCCTTCACTGCAATTCCACGACCTTTGACGGTATTCATGATTTAGGCTACTGGGAGGGTTTTAATCATCTTGACGGCTGGGGCAATTGGCGGAATCTCGCTGACAGCTTTCTGTTTCGCCGTATCTATGACAGCACAGGCGGAAAAATGAATGTCCGGACCATTCCTCTTATCTGGTTTGGAGGCGATCACTTCAAAACGGAACTGAATTATCGTGATTATACCAACCTCTGTCTTTCCTATCTTTTTATGCCCAGCACCTGTCTACATGATCCCTACCACATCCATTTTAAGGATCCAAAAACAGGCGAGACCGACTGGGTTGCAAATCATGCTCACACGACTGCTTATCAGGATACGATGCTTGAAGCAAGCGGAGCAGTCTGGAAAGACGCGGGGATCGAGCCTGCCTGGTGGCGGGATCATGAGACTGACATTCAAGCCTATGCCTTTGAAAAGGGCAACGCCAATATCTTAACTGTGCTGTGGCATGTGCCCAAGGCAAAGGCCAAAGAGAGTGCGCCACAGGATGTGACCATATCTGTAGATTCCTCCAGCCTCGGCCTTGATCCGCAGAAACCTGTCTTTGTCAGGCAGTTTTTCCCGCGTGACCCTGATACCACTCCCAGGCGCGCTGGTATTCAGAACGAGCCAGGATGGGACAGGCTATTTGTCAAGCACATCTGCGAAATTATCCCGGCAGGCAGGTTGCCTGAGCGTCTGTCAGTTAAGATAGCTAAGCTTGAGCCGAATCTGGCAAGAATGGTCTTGGTTACCCAGGTGCCTGCAGTGTTCTGCTCTTTAGAAGGCCGGCATACCAACCTGCTTTTGCCAGATACACTTGACTGCCGGATTGAAGGACCATTTTCAACAGGGAGAGGGTATAAGCTGAAAGTCTCCACAGTGTATCCAGGTCAGATACTGGTACATAAGCCGGCTCATTTTAAAGGCATTACGGTTAATGGTCAGACTGCTCAAGTATCCCAGGAGCAGTGTGGCGCCATTACGTTTATGCGCGTAAGTGTCCCAAAGGGCACATCTCAGGTTGAAGTGAGGAAAGGGGATGGAGAAAGTAATATACCGCAGCGTGGGGTGTCAAGTGGACGTAACGATGTAGTGTATCTTGCCCCCGCAAAAGAGCCGTATGAAGCCCTGCCGCTGGGAAATGGTCAGCTTGGAGTGATGGTCCGTAATACTGACGGAATGAATTACCTGTTCAATCACGGATCTTTTTTCGCATCAGAAGACCAGAATGAAAACCATGTGTCATCAGGAGAGCTGGCAATTCAACTGCCAGATTCATGGCTTAAGGGTTTTGTTGAAGAAAGGTTGTCGCTGTATGACGGATCTGTTGTAACAAAGTTCAGAACCGGCAAAAATAATCACAGTGTCCGCTCATATATTGCGGAAGGTCTGGATATGCTGGTTGTGGAAATAGAAAGCGATACTGGTTTGCCTGATTTGAAACTTAAATTGTCCATATGGGACCGCTCAGATCCTGAATTAACAACTCAAAGTGTTCTTAAACATGAATATCAAAAATTAAAGTCATCTGTCGCAAAAGGGGGGAATGACATTTCTCTAAGCACAACCGGGCTTTCGGGACAACGTGCGACTTCGATTGTCGTAACTCCTTATGACATTAAGGCAAAAAATATAAAAACAGGGGAATTCGCCGCAACTATGCTATTGCCTGGAGGGCGAAAGAAATTGACCATCTTTGCAGCGAACCCGGTGGTGTTCGGAGAAAAAGTTACGGATGCGGATGCCTTGGCTGAAGCTGAATTGCTAATCAAAAAGGCTACAAAATCGGGGCCGGAAAAAATTAGAATCGCACACGACAAATACTGGCATACGTTCTGGTCTAAATCCGGTGTATTGATGCATTCCGAGGATGGTTTTGCTGATTATCTGGAGAATTTATACAATCTTCACATTTATTGGATGGCGGGGTGTTCGCGAGGTAAGGATGCCCCAAAATTCAATGGCGCTAATTATCTGTTTTGTAACGATTGGCGCAGTTGGGGTGGTTGCTACTGGTATCAGAACACCAGGGAAATGTACTGGTCACTGCTTCCAGCAAACCACCCGGAGTTATTCCCCCCCTTCATAGATCTGTATGTCCGCAATCTACCCAGAATGAGAAAAGTAGCTGAAGCACTGTTTGATGCGCCCGGTGCGTCCTGCCCGGAAACGTTGAAAGGGTTTGGCGGGGAAAGTGACAGTGCGAGTAATCAATACACCAACCTGTATCTCTCCACCGGAACTGAAGTCGCTCATCAATTTTACATGTATTATATGTATACGCAGGACAAGAAGTTCTTAAGGGACACACTGTACCCGTTTTATAAGGAATTTCTTACTTTTCATCAATATTTTTTCCAGAAGGAAGAAGATGGCTTGTATCATATTTACCCCTCAAATGCCAAGGAACAATATCACTGGATTAAAGATTCAATTACTGATCTAAGCGCGGTAAAGGCCTCTTTGAAGATCATGATTGATCTCAGCAAGAAACTTAACATTGATAAAAAAGAACGGACACACTGGCAGGATATGCTTGATAATCTTGCTCCTTTTCAGAAGGATGTGAAAAGAAACAGATTTCTCCCGGGTATCTTTTTCGATACATTTCCACCAAGTCGTTTCCCGAAAAGTGAGGCGATATACAAGAAAAGTCCCAAATACCGCTCCTACAAGAGCAAAATGAATACTTTCAACGCCGAGAATGTTGAATGTGAACCGATATTTCCCTATGGCATTCATGGTTTACATTCATCTAATGCTGATTTGAAGACAATGCGAAATACTTTTTTGAGCCGGCCGTATAACGTCTGGACCAAGGGGAATAACTGGGACCCCAGCGGAATATGGGCGGCAAGGTTGGGGCTGCCGGATCAGGTATTACGATGTTTGAGACAATATACTGAGAATGTTCAGGCCTTCCCGCAGGGGTTTGCTCATTTTGCAGGATGGTATCCAGAAGTATGGGGAAATACGATTGGAGATGTCCCCGCCTTTGACTCAACCGGTGACTGTGCCGCGGTAATCCCTGAAATGCAGCTCCAAAGCTACGGTGGGAGGATTCGGGTCTATCCCGCCTGGCCGAAAGAATGGCAGGGAGAATTCGATTTAGCTGCTGAAGGAGCGTTCATGGTTTCTTCAAAAATCAAGAACGGCCAAATTCCCCACGTCAAGATATTGAGTAAAAAAGGCGGAAAATGCACGGTGGTAAATCCATGGAAAGAAAAAGTAATCCTAAGTGGAAACAACATAACAACAATACAAGAAGGGACCGAATTCACTTTTATGACTGTCCCCGAAGGAGAATACAAACTGACTCCGGTCAAATCAGTCAGTGAGTTTGCTCCGATAGCCGTAAAGAAACAAAATGGTCCCAAGTGGCCATTTCATGTCGGCGGGAAAGATACTGCCGACAAGTATTTACGCCGGGTCAGATCCTATGGATTTCTCGGCCTTACCAAAGATGGTAAAAGCGCGACAAGCACGATGATACACCGAGCGTTTAATCCGGAACCGCCGAAAACCGGCTTGGTGATTCGTGCCGCTCATCCTGTTCATACGGTAAGCAAAACAACCACCGCTCCAAAGATAGATGGAAAACTGGATGACCCATGCTGGAATAATCGTCATAAACTGGGTGACTTCTCCATTCTCGGAAGTAAATACGGGACCGAAGAACAGACCGAGGTAAAGATTACCTATGACCGGAACAACCTGTATATTGGAGTCGTATGCCATGAGTCACAAATGGACAGAATTACCGCAACAAAAGACCCTGTTGAAGTCACCGGGGAAATTTTCCGTGGAGACACCCTGGAACTATTTCTGAAAATCGCCAATGACTCTTACTGGCATATAGCGATATCTCCGGAAGCCGGCAAATATGATTCGCTGGTAAAAAATGAAGATCACAATGCACAAAAGAATTTGAATATTGTAAAGGCGGTTAAGAAAGAGAAAAATGCCTGGGTCGTTGAAATGGCGATACCGTTAGGCGAGTTAGGCGTTGCCATTAAAACCGGAAAAACATTGGGCTTTAATATAGCCCGCACGGAAGCTCGTTTAAGAGAACCGAGCACCTGGGCTCCGTTGTCAGGACAGGCTTTTCATGCTCCTGACGAGTTTGGCAGCCTGTTGTTCAGTAGCGCTCTTTCCGATTTAGGGCCGGTCGTTTGGTATTCATTTGATGGAGATAAATCGCAAGCCTGTAAAAACAACACGGGAACCGGTTTTAATGGGAAAATTGAGGGCAAGGGAGAAATAGTTGTGGGTAAAATCGGAAATGCGTTGCAGTTTGCCGGAAGAGGAAACGCATTCTTTGAGGCAGCCGATTCATCGTTTTTGCAGGGTGTTGAAGAGGTTACATTTGCCGTATGGGTTAATCCGTCGAATACCAATGCAAGAATAATCGACAATTCCACTGCCGGAAAATCGGATGGCTATAACCTTGATTTATATCCTGACAACAAAGTACGTTGGTGCACTCCAATGGCAAATTTAAATACGAAAGAACCTATTCCGGATAATACCTGGACACATATTGTTGCCACATGCGATATAAAGAAAGGAGTACAGCGGATTTATGTGAATGGTGCTCTGAAAGCGGAACAAACAGGACTCAAGCCGATTTTGGTTGCGAACCAGAATCCGTTACGGATCGGAGCAAGCAGTAATGGCGGGGCCTGTTTTGAAGGCAAAATTGATGAAGTTAAAATTTATAACAGAGTTCTTTCAGAAAAGGATGTCAAACGAAATTACAAGGAGGTATCGAAATGAAAAGCATGTTGGTTATTTGTAACGCAATTCTAGCATTCGTCATGTCAGCCATGAATACCAGTGCCGGGGAAGATAACAACCTTGTCAAAATTAATCTTTATGACAAAGAACTGGCAGGTCCTGATATTCTTGTTACTCTGCCTGACGGGAAAAAATTCCGTGCGTTAATTCCGGAATTCATTAACGGCTATAAAGGAATGGTTCATGTTGTTCCAAGTGAATGGGCAAAGAATGCAAATGGAGGTTTAACCGGAAAACTTAAACTTCCTGAGTTTATGAATGTATTGATTATCCTGCGTCCCGGTAAATATTTTATTGATGTTACCCTGGAGTATACCAACACTTCTTCAGAAACGTTGAATAACCTGTTCACAGACATTTGCTTTGATTTTAAAGGGGCGATGAATACTGATTTTCTTCCCGAGGTACTCAAAGAAAGTCGCTCTCAGTCGGGCGAATACTTTTTCTCCAAAGTTGCTTCCGCAGGCGCACTGGTACTTCATCATGGCAAATGGATTAAATACAAAGCTGACAAAAAAAGCCGACAAAATGCGGCAAACGTGCCTGATATCCCAGTCCTGATCTGTAAATCTCTCGAATCTGATAAATTCGCATTTCAAATGTGGGACAAACCATTGTCATCAAACCCATGGATAAACTATGAGAACGCCTGTATGCATCTAATGCCCGCGTTATGTGAATCATTAGCTCCCGGAAAAACAATTAAACTACATGGGAAAATGGGCATATCCTCAAACGGTATTGAAGAGATAGAGCAACTATATAAAAAATTATAGAATCGAAGTAATACAAACTAAGGAGCAATAAATTATGATAAATGTGGGACTGACTTGGGATGTGGTACAATTCAGCTCGAAGGGAAGAAAGAAGACAGGTGATGAGCATGGTTCAGGTATATGTTCTGATGGTGATTCTGATGGCTGCAGCAACTGACATGTTTGCTGAACCGACTCGTGTCGGCGGGTTGGAGGTGGACTACGGTAAGTTCCTGTCTCGCAACGACGTGGTATATCTTGGGCCTGCCCGTCAGGGCTGGCAGGGCGTGCCGCTTGGAAACGGACGCCTGGGCGCTATGGTCTGGCAGCCTGACGGCATACGCTTGCAGCTCAACTCCTCGCTGTCGGGCGTTTACGGCAAGGGGGAAGCCATCTGTCGGTTGCATCTTACGACCAGTCCACGGTTTCTGACATCCCTGCGCTCTTACAAACAGCGCCTTTCGTTTTACGACGCGACGGTGACAATGGACAGTCTGTACGAGAATGGCCAATTCAAAGGCAGCATTTACATTCCAGCTGATATCGATGCTGTGGTCTTTGAAATTGAGGACAGCCGCCCAGGGGTAATACATCGGCTGGAGGTAGAGACATGGAGGCCTGAAGCATCAACCAAGATCGATGACAGCGTCATCGTTTTTGCCGACAGCCTCAAGGCAGGAGGAGAGCCAGACTATAGATTTGCTCTGGCTGTGGCAATTGATGGTACGGAGGCAACGCCGCGCGGAAACAGTGCACTGGAGGCTAGAGGCAGCCGCTACACTGTCTATGCTGCGTTCGCGCAGGCCCTGGATAGGAAGACCGACGTCGTCTCAGAGGCGAAAGCGCGTCTGGCAGAAGTGCGCCGGCGAGGTCTGACAGCAATCCGGCAAAGCCACCTGGAGTGGTGGCGTGACTTCTGGCATAAGTCCCTCCTGCACATTACTTCCAAGGACGGGGTAGCCGATTACCTTGAGAACTGTTGGTACCTTCACATGTATGCCATGGGGGCAGGTTCCCGCGGCAAGTACCCGCCAAAATTCAACGGAGGTTTGTGGACACACGACCGCGATGTCCGGGAATGGGAGCACCAGTACTGGCACTGGAACCAACAGGAGGCTACCTGGCCAATCTTCGCCGCCAACCATCTTGAACTCCACCTGCCGTATCAGAATCTCTACTTCGGGATGCTGCCGGCTGTCAGGAAATGGACAAAAGAGATGTACGGCCTGCCAGGTGCCCAATTCCAGGAGACCATCCCCTTTCATGGCCGCATGCCGCACTGGCCAACAGTGCGCGGCATTCACCCTCGGGTCCCTGTGCCGAAGGAGGTGGCCCACACGAATCTGGTTCTTTCCTCCTCAGCCGAGATCGCCATGCAGTTCTGGTGGTTTTACCTTTATACCGGTGACGGGGAATTCCTCCGGAGCCGGGTCTATCCGCTAATGAAAGAGGTCGCAGCATTTTATGTGGGGTACCTCGAAAAAGACGACCAGGGAATCTACCACATGTGGCCCTCCAACGCCCACGAGTCGTTCTGGAAAGTCAAGAACCCGGCTACGGACCTTGCGGCGCTGCGTTACTTCTTTCCAGCCATCGTCGAGGCCAGCAAACAGTTGAACGTTGATGCAGAGCTACGCCTGGTCTGGCAGGACCGCCTGGACCATCTTGCGGCCTATCCGATGAAACCCAAGACCGGCGCAATAATGCCCTACGAGCTGCAGCCCGGTGAAGAGCTGGAATGGCGCAACGCAGAAAATCCCGAGCTCTTTCCGATAGGGGTCTTCCCTCTGATAACACTGGGCTCTCCGGACTATGACCTTGGCCTCAAGACGTTCTATGCCCGAAAGAATGTGAACGTATACGGCTGGAACACTGACAGCATCTGCGCAGCACGGCTCGGCATCGCAGATGACGCTGCCAGCAGCCGCCTTTTCCCTGGTTGGAATCCGGAAGAGGTGAAGGGAAGAGGCCTACAATTCCTGCTGCCGAGCCACGTTGGACAGTACCAGAACTACCCGTGCGGTTTCATGGACTACTTCGCTAGAGACCCCTCTCCGGAGTATAAGCCGTGGTCGCATTGTTATCTGGAAGGTAGTGGCAGTGTTGCGACAGCCATGAACGAGATGCTGCTTCAGAGCTGGGGGGGCATTGTTCGTGTCGCGCCGGCACTGCCTGCAGCCTGGCACGCAAAGTTTGCGCTTCTTGCGATGGGCGGATTTCTCATTTCTGGTGAATGTAAGGATGGGCGTGTCGAGTACGTTGCCATCGAGAGCCTGCACGGTGCTCCTTTACGCCTGGCCAACCCGTTTGGCAAGGAGGCGATAGTCCAGAGCAGAGACAAGGTGATTGCAAGAAGCGCTGAATCAATTATCTCTTTTAACACATCTGCCGGCAGCCAGTACATCGTGGTACCAGCGAGCCAGCCAGAGGCAGCGCTGAATCGTCCTGTTATCACAGGCCGCCGCAACGAGGCGCCAAAACGTTTTCCGGTAAAGACCAAATGGCGCAGGCGATGGCTTGGTCTGCAGGCACCAGCCACATTAGGGAAAAAGCCTGCGGGCAAGGGAAAAAATGAGGCAGTGGGACACTAAGGGGTGAAAGAAGACAGGTGACGAGAACGAATCGGTGCAAGGTATTTGTAAGATTAACATATTAACTACCGAATGTCTTCATCAGAAGAAGAGTTTAAGTATGGAGGTAATATTTTGACTGGTTCGGATAAACCAATAATTCGTATGACAGGGATTATAAAAGACTTTCCTGGTACCCGCGCCTTAGACCAGGTTAATTTCGATGTCCGGGAGGGAGAGGTTCATGCTTTAGTTGGTGAGAATGGAGCAGGGAAATCTACTCTTATGAATATATTGTCCGGTGGTTTTTCTGATTATCAGGGTAGGGTCGAGCTCTTTGGAAAGCGGATAGATATTACTAACCCTCGCCGGGCATGTGAGATAGGTATCGGTACTATCTTCCAGGAAGTAAATGTATTATCCGAACGCACCGTAGCTGAGAATATAATGCTGGGACACGAGCCAACAGGTCGTATCCCTGGGTTGCTTAATGCTCAAGCTCTGCGTGAGGAAGCAAGAGGAGTGTTGGATTACCTTAATTTTGATCTGCCGCTTGAAGCACCGGTAGGACAACTTAGTATAGCCCAGCAGCAACTTGTTGAAATTGCCCATGCTATAAGGAAAGATGTAAAGTTACTCATCCTTGACGAGCCTACTGCTTCCTTAGGGGTAGAGGAAGTTGAAAAGCTTTTTCAGGTTATTCGGGATTTAAAAAGCCGGGGTCTGGGGATGGTCTACATCTCACACCGATTAGCTGAACTGCCACGTATAGCGGACCGGGTAACGGTTCTTCGTGATGGTAGGGTAGTGGACACATATCCGATGGAGGAGGTAAAAGTCTCAGAAATCACCCGGATGATGCTTGGCCGGGAATTATCCGAGGCGTTTCCGGAGAAACGAAATAGAACTGGTGAAGTAATCTTTTCCGTTCGCAATCTTTCCCGGTCCGGGTATTTCCGGGACATTTCATTTGACGTCCGGGCGGGTGAGATACTCGGCCTTGCCGGGCTGGTTGGGTCAGGCCGGACGGAACTTGTCCGGGCCGTCTTTGGCGCTGATAAAAGTCAAGGTATCTGTAATATCAAGGGCAAAGAGATTAAGCGCCGTATCCCAAGTCATTCCGTAAGATATGGGCTTGGTATGATCCCGGAGAATCGTCAAATAGAGGGGATAATTACCGGTAGGCCAGTAGCAGAGAATTTAGTAATAAGCGTCTTCAAGCGCCTTAGTTCGAAGATAGGGTTTGTGGGACCGGAGAAGGTTAAAGGGGAAGCTTATCAGATGATAAGGCGCATGAATATTATTCCACCGGACATAAGCCGCAGTATAAAAGAACTGAGCGGAGGCAACCAACAAAAGGTTGTTGTGGGGAGGTGGCTGGCTGCTGATTGCAAGGTTATCATTTTCGATGAACCCACACGAGGGATTGATGTAGGCACAAAAGCACAGATGTATAAACTTATCATGGACCTCGCCTGCGAAGGACGGGCTATTATCCTTATTTCTTCTGAGTTTATCGAGGTTGTAGAGTTGGCTGACCGGATTCTTGTGATGCAGGAAGGCCGGATAATAAAAGAGCTGTCTGGTTCGGAAACGGATGAAGAGACCCTTATGCAATTTTGCAGCGAGAGGGAGACTGAATGAGTAATGTTCTCAAAACATTAGCTGTTATATTGCCACATAAGAGATTCTCGTTTTTCAGATTTACACATCAGGGTGTAACTTTCCTGCTTCTCATTGTTCTCTGTATCATTACTGCTGCTCTTACGGATACTTTTCTGAATTGGTATAACTTAGTTCAGAACCTTCTAACCAATGCCGTTCCCTTAGGGATTATTGCCTGTGGCATGACCCTGGTAATGATTGGAGGAGGATTTGATCTATCGGTGGGTTCAATTACAGCGGTCTCTGCTGTAGTTTCAGTTCTTGTTTTACAACGGATGGCGGGGGCAAGCCCTATTCTTGCAGGTTGGTCGGCCTTAGGAGTTTGCCTGTCAGCAGGACTGCTTCTGGGCCTGGTTAACGGAATATTTATTGCCTACCTGCGTATCAATCCTTTTGTTGTTACCTTAAGCAACATGTTTATTTTTCGCAGCTTTGCTTATGTTTTAACCCATGGCGGCCAATCCATTCAGATCCCGACTGAGCTCTTCAAGCACTTCCGTGTTATAAACTGGGGCTCCATGGATCCTGTTCGTTATTTTACCAATTCTTCATCTTATCCGGTTCCTTATCCTATTTTTATCTTTCTCGGTGTTTTCTTGATTGTTTTTTATCTCCTGCGGTTCACACGATTTGGATACTACATCTATGCCTTAGGCGGAAACGAGAACGCCTCATGGCTTGCGGGAATAAACACGAGATTCGTAAAGATGGCTACATATGCACTTTGTGGTCTTAGTTGTGCCCTGGCCGGGTTCATTTTCTGTGCCCAGAGCCGTACAGCTGAGGCAGCAAGCTACTACGGTTTTGAGATGGAGGCAATCGCTGCAGTAATTGTGGGAGGCACACCTTTAGGAGGCGGGACCGGGGGACTATTCGGGACACTTAACGGAGTGCTTTTACTTCGTGTTATTGACAATCTGCTTCCCCAGTTTGGCGTAAGTTCGGAATATAGATTAATGGTAAATGGCGCAATTGTCTTGATTGTGGTGGCCATTGATACTTTAGTTCGCCACCGTGGACAGTCTTAGGATTTATGGGAGGGAGGAACATGGACAGAAAGAAAGTAAGCAGATTAGTTAAAAGTATGGGTCCGGTTTTTATAAGCTTCACGATGATATTGACCTCATGCGGCAAAGCGGGAAAAGAAGAAACTTCAAACAGGGCCGAAGGTTTCAGCAAAGATAGCTACTCTATTGGGGTCGCCATGACCCTTGGACATCCCTATTGGAAGAACATGGAGCGCGGGGCTAAGGAAGAAGCCCAGGAATGGGCGGCTAAATATGGAATCAAGGTTCAAGTAACCATTACCAATGCTGAGGAAGATCCCAAGAAGCAAATTGCCCAGATCCAGAATCTTATAGGCAAAAGGGTAGATGCGGCAGTTCTCGTGCCTATAAAGAAAGATGCTCTGGTAGATGGAGTCTTGGCCCTTAATGCCGCGAATATTCCTGTTATCATCCTTAACCGCGAGGTAGCCGGTGGATGTGAGTATATTGCCTATACAGGCACGGACACTTACCAGGGTGCAATAGCTTCTGCCCAGATACTAATGGAGGCCATTCACGGTGAAGGGGAGATTGCAGAATTATATCAATTACTGGGAACCGGCCCTCAAATTCTTCGTTCTAAGGCCCTGGATGATACTCTAAGAAGGTATCCAAAAGTCAAACTTGTTGCCAGGGTGCCTCACAAACAGGATCGCACCAAAGCCATTGCGGCCACTCAAAATCTTCTCAACCGATTCCCTAATCTCAAAGGGATCTATGCACAGGGCGATATTTATGCTATGGCTGCTGCTGACGCCTGTAGTCAGATTACCCGTAATGATATAGCTATTGTGGGTATGGGTGGTAGTAAAGAGGCTATAGAGGCTATAAGGTCTGGTAGAATCACCGGCACAAGTTTTCAACAACCTTATGAAGAAGGACGGATGGGAGTGAGGCTCGCTATGCGGTATCTAAAGGGAGAGAAACTTGAAAGGGAATACCCTATTCCATGCCCGAAGATTACCAGAGACAATGCAGAGGGGTTTGAGGGCCAGTTTTGATTGTTGGTCTAAAGACAATGATTTTTAAAGTGTAGACGTACACCAACAAGCACAGAATCTTGATATTCCTCTGGTATTTTGGTATAATAACAGTAGTGGCAGAGATAATACTTAAAGATGTTACGCCGGACGCCTATGTTTTATGGGAGGATATGTGCTATAAAAATGGACCATTGATCTCTCCTGGTATGTTCAGGTCTTTTATGCTTCCACGTTACAAACAACTTACTGGATACATTCGCAGCAAAGGCGTAGGACATATATTCTTAGATAGTGATGGAGATTGCAGAGCTTTAATTCCACTCTGGCTTGAAGGTGGCGTAACCGGTATTGTTCCATGCGAAGTGCAGGCTGGCATGGATGTATACAAATTACGGCAAGAGTACGGTCGTGAATTGCTTCTTATAGGCGGTGTGGACAAGAAGGCATTAGCCGCCGGCAAGGAAACAATAGATATGGAAATTAAAAAGATCTCCCGCACCATCGAAAGCGGCGGGTATGTCCCATTTTTTGACCATGGCCTTCCTCATGATGTTAGTTATGAGAATATAGTCTATTTCATGAACGAGTTGAAACGAATAGCTGGCGGTACTCTGCGTCCAGGGCATGAAGTATTTAACGATTCCTGAGAAAAAGGGGGTTGCATTTTGATTTCAGGATGTTGTAACTCAAGGAGAAAGAAAAAGATGGAATATTTGAAAAAATGTCATATGAATATAAAGTGGTCGAAAGATTGTTTCATATTGGACGGAAAACCAATTATCATTCTTGCAGGCGAAATAGAATATTTTCGCATCAAGAAGAAAGATTGGCAAGACAGACTGAATAAAGCCCGCTCTGCAGGTTTAAATACGGTATCCTTCTATATCCCATGGGGATGGCATGAATACGAAGAAGGCAAATATGATTTTAATGGTAGAGCCATACCTGAAAGAGATCTAGAGAGCTGGCTTAAACTCATAGCAGATGAAGGGCTTTATGCCTTCCCAAGGATAGGTCCATACATTTACTCCGAGTGGGTTGATGGTGGTGTGCCCACCTGGTTGTTGGATCGGTATCCTGACATCCAGAGCACTAACATGGAAATAAACCTGGATGGCGCCTTGGTTGCTCAAAAGACAAGGACCATATCCTATCTAAACGATTTTTATCTGAAAAAAGTTGATGAATGGTACTCAAGGCTTTCAAATCTTTTCAAGAAACATCTTTTCACCAAGGGAGGAAATATCATATTCATTCAGCCAGATAATGAGATAGGAGGTGTAGTTCCATTTGACTATTCCGGTCATGTGATCAAGAAATACCGACAATGGTTAGAAAAAAGATATAAAAATATAAACTCTTTAAATATCGTCCATCGAACTGAATATAAGGATTTTAATGCGGTTGTCCCACCATCCAAGAATCCAGATAGTTACGAAAACCTCAGGGTATGGCTTGATTGGGACAGGTTTAGATATTATTATTATAGCCTATACGCTGAAAAGCTGACAAATATATTGAGAGGCAAGGGTATTGATACTCCCATGGTATATAACTGTCCTTGTGAGCCCACATACCATTACGATTATGCTGATCGACTTGGCAAAGAAGGGATTGCAGGATTAGACCACTATCCTATAGCAGATGACAATACTAAATTTAATTATTCTGTATTACCAAAGTTTATTTTTAATTTTTGTCTAATGCAGGAGATTATAGGTGATGCGCCACTGTTTCTCCCCGAATGTCAAATAGGACTCTGGTGGGATATCCCCAGAGTATGCCCGGCAGATCTCAACCTTTATTATATGAGCGCCCTTGCTCATGGTGCAAAATCTTTTTCTTTCTATCAATTTGCTGGCGGAGAGAATCCATTAAGGCACGGAAGTATAACAAAGTCCTATGATTATCAGGCCCCCGTTGCGCCAGATGGTGCCCTGAGGCCTTCTTACCATATGCTTGAGAATTTTATCTCATGGCTTAAATTAAACTCAGAAATTTTACATACCAGTAAAGATTATGATGCAGGTCTTGGTTTCTATTTGCCATATTTTGCCTTTTTCCC
>SDBT01010537.1_pt1 | contig 14922 bp, 10 predicted proteins | sample 2277101 | NCBI WGS metagenome assembly SDBT01 (sample SAMN10404973, study PRJNA504765) | marine sediment metagenome | isolation source: marine sediment core GS10_PC15, 103 cmbsf | place: Arctic Ocean: Southern Knipovich Ridge | collected 2010 | reverse complement strand
AGTATCTCCAGTAAATTTAGGATATACTCCAGCAATGTATTTTCTATTTAATTTAAAATTGTCATATTCATTATAAAGCCAATTAACGAGAACATTAACCTGGATAATTCCAGTGTATGAAATATTTCCATCACTAAATCTTTTTAAAAAGATTTGATTATCTGGAGCTGAACGCTTTTCTTTAACAACAAAAATAATATCTATAATATCTGCTCCTGTTTTTCCATAATAGTTGGTAAGATCGATTGTAAAATCTAAATCTTTATTATCTCCAAACTTTCTTTTTATTGTTACCATAATTATTTTATTACAACAGTCATAAATTTGGCTGTCATGTTTGTATTGTCATCTATATTTCTACAATGGACCTCTATATAATCATTAGTGTCTATATCAACTAATGCTGTAATTGTAATACTTCCAATATCCACACTCGCTCCTGATTTTCTTTGTTGTATTGTATGTGTTGCTATTGCTCCACTCGCCCCGCTATCGTCATATTGATAAAAGGCAAATTGAAAGTTTTTATTATTTGCAGCTGATACAAATGATATCGTTGCAATAATTTCTTTTTTCTCGGGAATGAATCCTAAATATCTCAACCTATTATTTGCACCACCATCATCAAAACCAATATCATTGATTTGTAGGGTGGTTCCTGCAACCTTTTCCCACACATCCATTGTGTTAATTACAGTTTCTAATTCTGATGAAATATACATTTCTCCAACATCAAGCTGTTCATATAATTCTTTAAAGTTAGCCTCTATGCTTTCAAAAGAAGTAAAAAGGGGATCTCCTGTATTATCTCCTGGTGTTGTTCCGTAATTTATTGGTATTCTACCCATTGTCTGATGTTATTATATTATTGTCTGATGTTATTCCGGCACTATCCGATGTTACTAATCCTTTTAACGTTCCTGAAACAATTGCAGAACCATTAATAATTCCTTCAATTGCTGCTAATCCTTTTAACACTCCTGTTAATGTTGCTAATCCATTAACACTACCAAAAATAAAATAAATACCATCATCTAAATCACTTATTATTTTAACGCCCTCTTTTAGACAATTAAAAGTTACAACATATTTTTGTATTTCAATACTTACCGTAAATTTAGGACTTTGATTATAAGTCACTACAAATTTAGGGTTTTCATTGTAAACAATAGTATATTCACATATTTTAGGATCTGGATTATCTCCCATTGAGCCTATTACATCCGCAGAACCATTAATAACACCTTCAAGTTTTCCTTTAGCTATAAGCGTTCCTATAACACTCGCAGAGCCATTAGACTCTCCTATAATATCACTTCCAAATCCATCTGTTAAAGTTCCTGTTACAGTAGCTGCTCCATTAGATTGTCCTATTAAGGCTGGTTTATTTATAAGGTTTCCAGTTACAGTTGCAACACCAAAAGATATACTTCGTAATTTTTTATATGCAGGATCTAAATCAACAGAACTGTTTCCATCAATAACACCTTCTAATTTCCCTTCGGCTATTAAAATTCCTGCTATTATTAAATTACTATTAGAAGCACCTATTAAAGAGCCCTTGCCAGTAAGTATTCCTTGTATTGTAGTTGAACCATTAACAACGCTAACTAAAGCATTAGTAATTAATTTAGCTACTAAAGAAGCTAGTCCAGAAACAGTTCCAACTAAAGCTCCTTTGGCTATTAATATGCCTTGTGTTGTGGCTTGACCATTTGATATTCCTTCAAGTTTACCTCGACCTATTAAAATCCCTTGTACAGTAGCTAGTCCATTAGAAATTCCTTCTAATTTTCCTTTAGAAGTTAATGTTCCTTGAACAGTTGCTACACCGTTAATTGTAACTATTAATTGATTTGAAGAAAAATCCCCTTGAACAGTTGCTATACCGTTTATAACGCCTTCAAGTTTACCTTTAGCAATTAATATTCCATTTACAGTTGCTACATTATTAATTATGCCTTCTAATTTATTTGCAGAGATAACACCTTGTATAGTTGCTATGCCATTAACTATGCCTTCTAATTTCCCTTTAGCAGTTAACGTTCCGCTTACAGTAGCTATACCATTAATTACACCATTTAATGCTGGATCAGGAGTTAACAATCCTTTAACTTGGAAATCTACATTTATTAAAGGAATTCCATTTAATCCTTGATTATAAATACATGATACTTGATCTTCTGTTAATCCTGTTTTAAGAATACCTATATCATCTAAATAGCCATCTAAACTTCTTGAAGTATTTTGTGCATTTTTACCAATAGTAATAGGTTCTACTGTATTATGCATAGCAACATATATACCAAATTCAATACGAGTTGGAGATAATAATTTTACACCATCCAAATATATTTCTAATCCTTCTTTTGTGCCATCACCATTATAAGTAAATGCTAAATGATACCATATTGATGTTGAAAAACTTTGAGCTTTATTTACAGTTATATAATTAGAAGTATCATTATCAAATAAATAAAATTGTAAATGTGTAGCTGTTATATCTATTTGATATTCATCAATAAGCCCTGTCGCTATATCCTTTTTTGTAAATAATACTACACTTGAATATGTATTAAATTTTATCCATAACGAAATAGAAAAAGGTTTATCTGTAAAACTATCACCAAATGATAAATTATCATTATCAATTATTTCTATTTTACTTGATGTTCCTGCTGTAAAATCTGCTGCATTGCCTATTTTTCCAGCGACATAACTTATTGCTGTATCAGAACCATTATTTGTTCCTGATTGATCATTACTATTTGAATTAAGATTCCAAGAGCTTATAATAGTATTACGATCACTTATTCCGGCAAGTTTACCTATGGCTGTAAGTGTGCCTGATACAGTAGCCACACCATTAGAAACCCCTGCTAAATCGCCTCTTGCGTTTGGAATGCCATCAACAGTAGCTCCGGCATTAACAATAGATTGAAGCGTTCCTTTAGCTGTTAATATACCAGATATAGTTACAATACCATTTATTATTCCTGCAATTGGAGAAGTAGAAGATGAATCTTGTAAATCTCCATCGGTAGTAGCAACTCCATTTATAACACCAACTAATGCTCCTTTTCCTATTAATGTATTTGTGTTTGTTGTAGCATTGGCATTAATAACACCAATCATATTTCCTTTAGCTGTTAATACACCTTGAACAGTTGCTACGCCGTTAGAAACGCTATTAAGAGCTTGAGTTATCATAACTCCTTGAATTGTAGTTCCTGCATTAACAGTAGATTCTAAAACTCCTTTGGCTGTAAGCGTTCCGCTAACTGTTGCCGATCCATTAGCTCCTGAAGCTAAACTGCCTTTTGCTGTAAGTACTCCTGCAGTAGTAGGAGCAACATTAATTGCTCCAAGTAAATTACCTTTTGCTGTAAGAACTCCTGTTACTGTTGCAGTTCCATTTATGATTCCTTCAATATCACCAGGTGGATCTGGAATTTCAAATTCAGCCCAAGTAAATTCTCCCCAACTTGTTCTTGCTCCTGTTGATTTATCTGCTACAAATCTTAAATTAAGATTAGAATAATCTGTTATATTATCTGCTTCGGTTCCTGTTAAAGTAAATGTTCCGGCAACAACACTTATGGCAACTCCATTATGTGTTTGAGAAGCTATAACTGTTGTTCCTTCTCTTAATTCAACTGTTAAATTAATTGTGCCTGGCTGTCCTCCTCCTGTTTCTCCTTTTAAATATCTGTATCTGACAATATGATTTATAGAACTTAAAGGATCCGTTACAGTACTTAATCCTGCAATATAAGCGCTTGATGATGGATCGTTTTCAGAACGTACTAAATCAGAATCATTAGCGCTTACTTCAGCTATTCCTGTATAAATATTCGTAGTTCCGCTTGCCTCGTCAGTCCAAGCTCCTATTGTATTGTCATTATTTGGTCTTGCAAATTGAGCCATTTATTTGATTATTATAAACACTAAAACCCCAACTTTTGTTGAGGTCAATTGAATTAGGTTTTAGACTGTTTTAGTCTTCGTTTACGTCTAACGCGCCTATCGAGAATTCTGGTGTGATACCATTGCTTACAGCTAAATCAGCAGTCAATTGGCCCCAGTAAATTCTGTGAGAATCTGTACCAGTTGAATTGTCTTTCCAAATTGCAAAATAACGCATGTTTTCAGTACCAGCAGTACAAGGTCCAAACGTAATTGCAGCTGCGTTAGAGGCGTTATCTCCTACGATTGTCCATCCACCTGTTGTTCTTGCAACAGCAACACCACCTGCAACATAACCAGTATAAGCGGCTTCTGTTCCAATAACGGAGTCAGATGTTACAACAGCATCAGTGTATAATCTAATCCAGAAAGAGCCATCAGCTACGGATTTTAAAATTCCGCCAGCATCACCAATATTGGCAATAGTTGTATTGTTAAATAACAACGTTAATAAGTCAGTTTCGAATGCATTTCCTTTACTCATGATAATAGATTTAGAGAGTTATTAATAACTCAAAGTTAATATTAATTTTTTAATTGTTATCAATTTTATTATTGTCTATAAATATAGTGCTATAATATTTTTTTTATGTAAGCCACTTTTTTGTTGTTATTGTAAAAATAAATTCACCTGGTAATCCAGCTAAATCTCTACCTATCATTAAATATTTTTCATTAGAGTTTACAGCATCATTTAAGTTTGTTGGCATTCCGTAAAAATAACCTGTTACTTCAGGAACAATTCCGTCAGCTAATGTGTCAACATTAAATTCTGTCCAATTAGTAAAAACTGTACTGCACCCATAAACTTTTGTAACAAACCCACCAACACCATCATGTTCTGCTATTGTAAAAACAAAATTTACTCCATTATATCTCATATAAACTGGACCATACCAAATAGGACTTTCAGCAATAGTTGTTACAGGAATAAGAAAATCTGTGAAACTTGCGCTTCCATAAGTAAATTTTCTAACAGAAAAACGACTTGCAGCATCATCGCTCATCCAAACCAAGTAAATATCATCATTTAAAACAATCATTTTACCTTCACTAATAATAGTATTACGTGCTGAATCGCTACCAACAGCAGAAAAATTTGTTTCCATTTCAGCGATAGTTAAAACTCCTGACGACACTACATTTTTACTAAAAGAATTATCAATATTTTTCATTATGTCATAGTTATCTATTTTATCTGCAACTAATAATGAAAACTTAAAATATCCTTCTGCAAATCCTGAACCCGCATCGTTTCTATGCCCTATACCAAAATAAATTCTTGTGCTTGTACCATATTGATAAGGAACAATTAAATAATGTCTTGTATCTGAAGTTTCAATAGTTGTTAATTGTGTTTGTGTATAAACTAAAGTATCTAAATTCACTTTAATAATACTATGATCTTTATAATTAATGGCATCAGTTCCGGCTCTTGTTTGAATAACTATATCACTTTCATCACCTTCTAAATGACCTAAATAAGAAGTAAAAGCACCAAATTCACCGATATAATTAAATCCATTAATATTTTCAGGACTTTGACTTTTCCAAACTCTAATTGTATCAACATGAGTTCTGTTTTGTAATACATAAATAAATCCTGTTGTTTTATTAATATGCAACATTGGAGCAGGGTGATTTATTGGTTCTGGCGTTACTGTTCCAGTATTAACAATAGTACTTTCTAAACTATCTCCTATTTGTTTAAAAATTCCAACTTGATTATTATTAACTTGTTCTTTGTACCATAAAGAATATGTTGCACCATTAAACCATAACATTGATGGTTTTGATAATGTTCTAAATGAACCATACATCCAAGAACCTTCAATAAATCCTCTTATAGTTGGAAAAGTTGGATCACCATTTAAAGGATCGCCAATCAAATCATCGAAAATTGGTATTGTTTTTTTAAATAAACTCATTTTATAATGTTGTAAAGTTTACAGTATTTCCTATTAAAGACAAATTGTATTGATTATCAGCTGTCTTAATTTGAATATCATAATTTGTTCCAGTTGTTAATCCTGAAACTGTTCCTCCTGTTGCACTAATCCAATCCCAAAATGCACCATCAACCCAAACTTCATATCTTAAAATAGGATTTGTTGAGCTTGGAGCAGTAAAATCTAAATTTACCGTTGTTGCTGTTATTGATGAAACTGTCATATCATTTACAGCGTCAGGAACAGAAACTGTATCAGTAACATAAGTAACAATTGCGGAGTTATTCGTTATAGCATCTTGAACATCTCCTTCAACACCACCGCCATTGTTTGTTTCTGCATCCTCATGAACAAATAATTCTATTCCATTAGTAAGTATGTCAAAGCAAGTATTATCACCTACTGCATTTCCAATTTGACCATCAAAAGGAACATAAATTAATTTAAAATTAACTGTTCTATTTCTAAAGTTTCTACTTGCACTAGTAGAACCTCGAACAACAGCCGTAGGACTATACCATAGTTTCAATTTACTATTTGATGCATTACCTTGAAAATCATATTGATTTAATAATGGTAAAAATCCATCTAAATCAATAAAGTAAGTAATTAAATCATGTATAGGTGTTTCTCCAAAAGCAGAAGCTATTGTTGAAGTAGCTTGTTTTCCTATTACTGCATAAACATTAAGATTAGCATCTATTGTAAAAGTAGAAATATCAGTATCACTAATACCTGTGAATTTAGCTGCCAACAATGCTTTTGTAGTTAAAGTGCCACCAACACCACCTATATAAAGCCTAAATGTGTCAATTCCAAAATCAGGTGTTGCATTTCCTATTCCAGTTGCACTATCTTCATATCCGTTTCCAAACGCATTAAGATAATAAAAGATTTGAACTCCATTAGTTAATCCTGTATGTATAAACTCAAAATCTGGAGTAAGGTCTATGCCAGTACCACTATATATTTGTGTTGCTGTTCCTTCATCATCAACAGTATTGAATTTTATTGTAAATAATGTTGCATTAAGAGATCCCCAACCTGTAAGTGTTACTTGTCCATCAGAAGGAGTTAAAGTTGGTGTAGGTGTTCCTATATAACTTTTTGCATCAATAATAACATCATATTTCGATCCGTTAAATACTGTTTTATAAATATTGACTTTTTCCGATGATGGTACTTTTCCGCTAATTCTATATTTTTCGCTTCCGGCAGTTAATATATTTGGAACATATCGATCACAATGTTGCCAAGTAGCTGCACCAACAACCGCCCCTGTTCCATCAATAATTATATCACCAGAAGTTAAATATACTGATTCATTATAAAAAGCATCTTCAGTAAATACCATATTTAATCCTGTTTTTTGAACTATTGGTAATCCTGATCCAGATGGTCCTGCTGTTATTTTTTTTAATACAGAATCAAAAGTAAATCCTTCAAATAAAATTTTGCCTTGAACTCTAAATTGTTCTACTTGATTTTCATCTTGAATAGAAATATCTGTAATATTGGTTTCTGTTGGTCCACCAATAACACCAGTATTATATCTTATATAATCCATACTCCCTTTTGGTGCATTATCAATTGTTATTCCTATTCTATCAAATTGAACTCCAGCAAATGAAAAATCAGATGTTGGAATAGATATTTGATACCATAATTGATCTAAAGAACTGCCTGGAGGTGTTAATACATTTTCAAATCCATAATTTTGAAGTTGATTTCGATTCATTGAAAATGGAAGTGATGATATTCCTCCTGAAACATCTATAACTGTTATATGAATTCTTGCGAATTGATCTAATAAAACTGGAAAGCGTAATCCAAAGGTTAAAGTTCCGCCATTAGGATCCCATGCAATAGGAGCATCATTATCAAATGTCCAAATACTTGGAGTTATATATGTACCTCCCCAAGATAAATGAACAGCTCCATTAAAAGAACCATTACCAGTAGTAGAATTTCCAACACCTCCAGTTGGAATTGTTACGGTCCATTCATTTGGCTCTCCAGCAAGTTCGTCATAAATTAAATCAGATGTTATTTCTGGAGGCGAAACAGGTTCACTTGCAATAAATAATTTTTCACCAACTTTAACTTGTTTGACCGGATCATCTAAACCAGGTTTTTCAGGAGCAACACCAGCTGTTCCTTTTTTAATTCCTACGGTTGCAGGAGTTGTTGGAGTAAGTTTCTCAAGATAATAGATATCCCATCGTGGATTAGCGTCTGCAACATCATGAGTTACATCACCTCTAACATTTTCATCATAAAGAACCTGATCAACAATAAATCGAGTTGACCATACACTACGAGTTAAATCAAGAACAAAATCAACACCACCATTTATAATAGCATTTCCTGTATAAAGGTCTTGAAATCTAACTATTGGTTGTAATAATAATCCGGTTTCAAAAGTATTTACAAGACCTGCATAATTTTCTTTACCAAAATAATTAGTGTCATCAGTATCAAAAAGGCCGAGATAAGTATTAGGGCTATCAGCAAAAGGATCTCCACCATAGGTTATTCTAATATTATCAAATCTTATTAAATCAACATTACTTATACCATGTCCATAAACTTCTATTGAAAGTGCATCAAAAGTTTCTGAAGTAATATTAAAACTACCCATAGGAATTCCAATAGTTTGATATCCGCTTTGAGCTCCTTGATATCCAAAAACACCTGGAGAAACTCCAACAATTCCTGTAACACGAACTCCAGCTTTTTTAAAGCTAACAACTAATATGGCTCCTTGATTTGGAGTTTCTATATCGAAAGATACTGAAGACATACTTAAAAATGAATTTAATATATCATCTGTTAAGAGAATTTCTGTTCCATCAATAACCACAAGCCCTTCCATGTGAATAGAATTTTTACTTGGATTATTTATTGAAGCTAAATCAAAAGTTCCACCACCATTATCACTTGCTGTATATTCATTTGGCTCTCCTGCATTTTCATCATAAAGTTGTATTTCTGAAAGTTCTGGTGGTACACTAACATTATCAGTAAGTAAAACAATAGTTAGAAGTCTTTGTGTTGCTTCATCAATATCTGGATCTTCAGGACTGATAGCTTCAGTTCCAGGAACTACAACAAAATTTCCATTAACATCTGCAACAATAGCATCTTTTCTTTTATTTCCAACAGTTGTTGGTGAAGCACCAAGAGTTACTGGTCCTGGTAATGTAAAATAAACTTGATTTGCAATTATATAAGGATCTGCATAACAATCAAATGTTAATCCAACTCCTGACCATATGGCTCCGAAAGCTTCTATAATAGGAATGACCGGAACATCACTTGAACTTAAAGGAAAAAAATTAAATATTTTACCACTATAATCAATACCATTAGCTATTGTATTGGCTGGATATGTAAAACTTGTACTTACAACACCACCAGTTTCATTAAGAATAGCTTCTTTTCGCCAAATATATTCTTTATTATCTTCAAGAACAAGAACTCTTAAACGGTCATAATAGTAATAAGCTTTAAAATCTAATGCTCCTAAATCTCCCAATTCTGCAAGAGTTAAATAATAACGCTTTGCATCTAATGGCATTTGGCCGGTAGGAAAGATACCTGTAAGTGTATTAATATTTACCATTTTAGTTCTTTATTAATTTATAATAGATATTCCCATGAGAATAATACTCTTTAGAAATATATATTTGAGTTCGTGTAACGGAATTATAATATGTATCGAAAACAACAGTTGTGATATCGGTTTCAAAAACATCTATAATTTGATAGTAATCTTCATTTACATTAGTAATAGCAAATCCTATTCTGCCAATTTCATTATAAGGAATTGTAAAACCATTAATAAATGATTGTATTGGTTCTACACTTTGAGCATCTAAAAATGTTTGATCAATAGCTGGAGCTAAAGAAATGTCTGAAGTGAAATCATTGTATTGCCAGTAATAAACCATATCGTCTGAATTATCAATTGTTGGATCTAAAATTTCGTTATTTACAGATTGAGGAAAACAAGAATAACAATTTGCATCATTATCATAAATAAGCATATCTCTTTGACTCATTCGTAATTTTTCTGAAATTTGAGCCCATTCAGCAGCAGTAGTTGGAAACACATCCCATCCTATGGCTTCGCCAATACGATCTTCATAATATGTTTCTAAATCTTTAAAGTAATTTCTATTGCCCGAACCATTCCACATTTTTGGTTGATACATGAAATATTTAATTCCAGCAACAACAGCTTCAAAATGATTTTCAGAAACTGTTGGATTTCCTTCTCCATCACAAAGAAGTGAATAGTATAATAAAGCAAAATTATCTACGTGTTTACAAAGAAAAAGATAGTTGCCCTGGTGTCGATAATCGTTAGGGCACATTCCAAATTGACAAGTTCCGATTCCTTCAATTCTAATAAGATCTGCAGGAAGTCTTACTTTGGCAAAACCATTAGCATCTACAAGAATAGTTCCATCAGATATACAGTAGTCGACGCGCTTTAATAAAAGGCTTCCACCGTATCCGATTTCTTTTTGTGCTCGATGCATTAGTCGTCGGATTAAAGGATATTGATTTCGTAGGTTCGTAGATCCTATTTCATCCTTAACTGCATCAACTACGTTTGTAAAGGGTATTAGATTTGAATACATCTGTATAATGTTTTATCGATTCTACCCTTCTTCTGTTCTTGCGTAAAGATAGGTAATAAATCCTTATCGTTGTTTTGGTTAAATATTCTCTCAATTTGAGGAATAGCGTTTGTTTTCCCTGTTAATTTTTTAAGCTTGACCATGAAATGCATTTTTTCAGATGGCTTGTTATACCAAAAAAGACCTATGGCTTTATCGCTTCTATGGATCTCTGGATTTTTAGAATAACCTCGCTTTTGTAATCTTACCCAAGAATGATAAGAAACGAGTTTCATTCTTCCGCCTAAAAAGAAATACTTTGGAACATTATGTAGATAAAGTTCTCGAAAGTATATTTTAAGAAAAGTATAAATTATTTTTTTGAATTGTTGAAGCGTAGGAGTATCTAATTTAGCAAGTCTTTTTTTTACAAATAGTTCATAGAAATATTTGATATTCAAGATCTCTGTTTTAGATTTCTCTGGCTGGATCGTACTCTTGAGTACTGTGTTTAATGTTTCCTGTTTCATCAGATTTTACTTTTAAGAATAAATTAAATTCTCTTGCATTAACAGAATTAACTATACTTTCAATAAGTTCATCTGGTAACGGATATGGCGAAGAAGTAAAATCATATCCAATTTCATCATCAGGATTGATTAAAACACCTTGCCCGTAAATTGTTATTGTATTGGAAAGAGATTCAGCCTTAATTTTTCTTACTGTAATATTTAAAATGGAATTACTTATATCATCTAAACCATCATCACATATTTGTTCCAGACCTAAATCTAAAGTTAATTTGTTATTTATAAATTTCATTCGAGGTTGAAATTTATTGTAGCTGTCATGTTTTGAATTTGTAAATTCTTCAGAATTTAAAACCGAAAGAACAAAACCATCTTTATCAAACATTAAACCATAATTTCCATCTGCAAATCTTATGATTTTTGGAAGTACAATACTTGTCCATCCTCCAGAGCCAAAAGAAAATATAATAGCTCCTAAATCTTGAAAGCATTCATCAGGGATCATTGTTCCCTTTTTATAATATTGGTTTAAAATTTTACCTCTATGAATACTTAAAAATTGTCGCATTAATCTTTCATTGATAGGATCATCAGCATTAACCGTTCCGGCTCTTATAACATCCCAAATGGTATATATGATATCTTCTTCAGTTTTCATTATTTAAAGACTTTACGATACGCTTCTTGTAATTGATAACTCATAGGAGTTCTTTCGTCTCCAGTTTTGTTAAACAAGTTTGTAACAGTTATTTTTAATATTTTTTCAATAGAATCATCAGGAAGATTAACTATTCTTGTTCCAGGTTCTCCAGTAGTTGCAAAACTTGGTTTTTTACAATAAGTTAATTGCATAAATGCTGCAACATCAACTCCAGAATCAATCTGAAATGTAGATGCAAATTGTAAAATTAATGGATATCTTTTAGTCGGTCTTCGATTAGGATCATTTTGCGAATGAACATATTCTGCATGTTTAATTAAGTCAGCTCTCCTACATCTTTCATCACCAGTATATAATACATCATAAGCTACCGTTCTATGATAGTCTGTTGGAATAGGTGCAATATGTTTGCCTACAAAATTAGGATCCGGTCCAACGACCAGATCCTTTTTTATTATGAGATTTCTAATATCGTCAGTAATTTCTTGAGTCATTTCAAATATCTTTAATTTTTCACCTATAAAATCATAAGATCCAGTTTCAAAGAAATTTAAAAAGACAGGTAAAACAAAGTAATCGGAACCCATTTTGTCCGATAGTTGTTTTAACTTTTCATGTACTTCCGATAATGTATAATCCATAATTTATTCGTTTTCTTCTTTTAGTTTAGAATAAAGGATTTCAGAAACTTCACCATAGAAATCAACGTTGTTAGTGAAATAAGTTATTACACTACTAATACTAACACCTAAAGAAACACCCTCATATCTGTGAGTTCCTCCTTCGTTGTTAACAATACCAAGTCGGATCATTTCTTTAATCTCATATTCATATTGAGCATTGGTAAGATTTTCTAAAATAAGATTTACTTCTTCAGCATTTTCTTTTTTAATGCGAACATAATCTTTAAGACGTTTTCTTAATTTAGGCTTTTCAGCTTTTTCATTGCGGAAATGCTGATCATCACGATATTTTAAATTAAGTTTAGCTAAAATAAATCTTAATTTTGTAATGCTAATAGCATGAGTTCCAATATCAAGAGTAATTATTCCAACAAGCTTATCAATGTAATCTTCATCCTTAATCTCTGAAAGATCTTGATAGCTTAAATTAGTTAATGTAATTCTTGGATTGGAATTTTTTGCTTTCACATAGGCTGCATCCAAATTAGCGTGTTCTCGCTCAACAAATACTCCGGGATGCCCTAATAAGAAATCAACAATATGAGCATGTTGTCTATTGGTTCTCGGCTCAAACATTGTTGTTTGTTTTTCAATAATATAACCTTGCTGTTGCTGGCCATTATCATTATATAAATGTCTTGGTTTTCCAGTTAATGGATCTGTATAAGAGTCGATAGACCTTACCGTAAATCCTCCCGGTCCCATTCTATTGGTTAATTTATATTTTAACCTCCAAATACCCAAAAGATCTTCTCTCTTTTTTACCGTTTGGATCAATTCAATTTTGTTTTCTGCTGTTTCAGTATTCATAATTAATATATTAAAAAACTTCCCCTCAATAAAGAGAGGAAGTTAAGGTTACTTGATTACCAAGTGAAAACGTTTGCTTTTTCACCTGCGATAGTAGAACCACTAATTGCTCCACCATTCCAAACGGCAGTAGCTTTTAATATTCCACAAGAACGTGTGTCATAAATGACAGCCATCAATTCAGATAGCATGTGGCACTGACAACCATCGAATCCACTTGCTGCTTGGTTAGAAGCATCTGCAGCTGGATCAAAAGAGTGAATACCATCAACATTCTTTTTCTTGTAATTTCTACCTGAACGCGCTAACACTTCAAAGTTAGGCACTCCATCAACTGGAGTAGTGTTCAAGATATAGATATTTCCAGAACCAACTAAACCACCATTTGTTTCAAACAGTCCAGGATGATTAAAGAGTTCGTCTTCAAGCAAAATGAACCAATTTCCTAAATAGTAATATTTAGTTACTTGGAATCCTAATGTAACATCTTGTCCAGTAGTAACATCTAAAACGATATTAGTAAGACCAGACGTAGACGTGTTAACGTCAAATTGCATTAGTTTCTTCATTCCGGCATCAAACGCAGTTCTACCAATACGATCTGTTACTGCAAGGAAAGTGTTTCCACTATTCCCTTCAGGAGAACGAGTTGCTAATACGTTTGTAATACCTTCAATTACGGTATGACTTAAACCATTGTTTGGATTATAGTCAAAGGTCGCGTTATCTTCGATCTCTGGAATCCATCCATTTCCAATTACTGGAGCTTCAATACCTGACTCTGCAGAAAAACCTGCAACAGTTAAATTATTAGTTCCGTAATTTTCAAACCATGCATGAGAAGAAGGATCCATAGAAATTCGAGAATTTCTTAAAGATAATTCATTCATCATACGGAAAATCTTTTCTCCACGTAGGATTTCAGCGAACTCCCACATTTGTTTGTTATTGTTTTGATCACCATTATAGATGTAAGCAATGTTTTGTTTCTTCGCAGAACCAGTCATTGTTAATGTGTAACGTGTGATAAAAGAATAATTGATTTTCCATTGGTTTTTATTCGTTCTTTGATACCCCTTTAAAGAGCCTTCGCCAAACGCAGAACCAGCTTCAGTATATACTTTATCTGCAGCTACATGAGCTGAAGAAAATAAAGCAGCTGGACCAATAGTTTTGCCATCATAGACATAGTGATCTCCAGTAGAAGCTAATCTACCTTTTCCTGTAAAGATAATTGTAATACCTAATCCATTGTCAAGAGTAATTCTATCATTTGGATTAAATTTATCTCCCCATATTCCATTAGATGGCTCATGTTTTACAGGTATAGAACAAAGCGTGTCTGTTGCTACATTAGTAAAACCACCATTAATAGATCCTGTATTGGTAACACCGTTACCAGTCATATCAGGACTTGGATTTGCTCCATCGAATAAAGTTCCGAATTGCGCAGCACCAAAAGAATAGGCTGGAAGAATGTCCATACCTTCATAGGCAATACGATAAGCATTATCGTTAATGTCAGACGTAGCAGGCTTCATTTTGCCTTTTTGAATTCCTTGATTCACTCTGCCAGAATAATACATCCACGATTGGAATTTATTATATTTCTTGAATAAATCGAAGGTCTTACGAGCCACTCTAAAGTCCTTTTTCATTAACGTAGTCAATGAATTGGCCTCTGTGTGAATTTGA
>SDBT01010536.1_pt1 | contig 14923 bp, 19 predicted proteins | sample 2277101 | NCBI WGS metagenome assembly SDBT01 (sample SAMN10404973, study PRJNA504765) | marine sediment metagenome | isolation source: marine sediment core GS10_PC15, 103 cmbsf | place: Arctic Ocean: Southern Knipovich Ridge | collected 2010 | reverse complement strand
CTACAGATTCGGGGGTTCAAATCCCCCCATGCTCTACACAAATGGGGATTAGTTCAGTAGTAGAACGGCTGATTAACATCCAGTTGGTCATGGGTGCGATTCCCATATCCCCAATCAATATTAATAGGGGTATAACTCAGCGGTCAGAGTGTGGGTCCGATGTACCTATAGTCGAGAGTTCGAACCTCTCTACCCCTATCTTGAATCTAATTGAACCACATCCATTTTAGAAACTATTTAAACTCTCAGAGTATATCTTCTTAATATAAAATATTCATTTCATAAATTTATGGGGTAAAACGTTAAAGTTGTATTAATTTTTTGAATTAATATTAAAAATATCAAAAGATAATTATAGATAACAATAATTAAAATCTGAATTATAGTGTCAGTTAAAAATAAAAGAACTTGTCTAAAATGTGCTGCCGAATTAGATTATAGTTTATACCAATCTAAGAATGAAAGCGTAAGCAAAGAATATTTACTAAAAATTTGGATGAGTGATGAGCTACAATTTTTTTGCTGTAATTGTATAAAAGACCAAAAAGAAATTAATTTTTTTGTATCCAACATAAAAGATATAAGGCCGTTCATTGAAAGATACGGTGAACAATCTCTAAAAATTGGAAAGAATATTACATGCGACTTATTATGGAAGTATTTTCTTAAATTTAATGGCATTTTCACCGAAAAATTCCGAAAAATGACACCTTTAGAAATAAGTTATTTAAGAAATTTGAGTAATGATAAGAATTACCAAGGAATAGTAAGTGCAACTAGTAAACTCTCGAAAAGATTGTTGAAATATTATTAAATAATTGATACTATCTATGGGTTATTTTAAATTCTTAAATTTAGCATAAAGTTTAAAGTACAAAATTAATATCTATATATTGGAAAGGAATTTGGAAGATAACAATATTTTATGGGAGGAAGACCATTTTGACTCTAAGCATATAATAGATAGTGGAATAATAATATTTACTTTATATTCATTAATATTCCTTTTTGCTCTTGTTACCGACATCCGAGTATCCTTAGATACGGAAAGCTTGATTTTTTATTTGATTTTTTATATTATATTCATGTGTATAATCGTAGTTCCATTTTTTTACTTTATGACTCTTAAGAAGCAGTTTCATGTAAAGTTTACTTCAGCTAAATTTTATATAAGAACTGTTTTCGTTAATAAAACGCTTAAACTTTATGATTTAGAGCAAATTGAAATTATCCTAAAAAAAAGAAAAAACTTCTCGATTAAACGAAAGCGTTCGCCCCGAAATTACTATATTCAGATTAACACCACCTTTAAAGTAGATTTTCTGTTAAATAATGAATCCAAGAAATATTCTATCTTAGCACGATTTTTTGCTTCTTCACGCGATTACGGTAACGAAGCTCGGAGAATAGTTGAGGAAAAACGAATAGAGTTTGAAGAAAAGCTCAAGAAATTAGAGAAACTCTTTCCAGAATTAATTAAAATTGTTGATAGCGAATTAAATCATGGACTTAACAATTAAGGGAATTAAATTAATTCATTATAATACTTTGTTAGCTATATTTTTGTATTATTGTTATAGAATTTGTATTGCTATTTCATACGATCAGTTCTTGCTCGTTCGCCTTCCTAAAGATCAGGCGACTCCCTACGCCCTGCTCTATTTGGGTACAATTTTTATAACAAAGCCCGATACAAAAAGTTCTTGCTCGTTCGCCTTCCTAAAGGTCAGGCGACTCCCTTCGCTCTTTTTTAGCCTTCGGCAACGGTCTAAAGCAAAGTTTTTCATGCTAAATGTTATTATGTATTATAGAAAAAAAAGACAAAAAAAAAAAAAATTAATTAATCGTTTTTGGAATATAATTGTTTTTTATTATCATTTACCTATGTTATCCAATTTAATATATAAAACATTTCTTCCGTCTCTTCATAAAATTGGTACCCTTCACAATTCTCAACATCTTCAACAAAACACACTTCAGCAAATATATAACTCTCATCATAATTCCCCATTGCTTCAGCGAACTCATCTATTTCATTATCTGAATTAAACATACAGTTGCCAGAATATTTACAACTATTTGGTAATTCTTCGACATTTTCTTTTGAATTAATTCGACAAATCAATTTTATACCACTCCTTTTATTTAATTCGAATAAATTTTGAAATTATTCCAAACTTTTTAAATCGATATAGGGAGACGAATTTTTAGTTTATTGGATGCAATTGTTTTTTCGCCCATGAAGATAATTCCACGATTATTTTTTATCTTATTTTAATGAATTGCCATAACAAGAGCATCATAAAAGATTAGCTTAATTAATTAGTATTTAATGAAATTTCATTTCATTTGATCATTCAAATTTCATGTTTTCATGTTTTCATGTTTTCATGGACACAAAAACCGTATGAAAACATTAATACACAACATCCAAGACTATTATGAAGCTTATAGAATTGTAGTCGGATTGATTATTGCATTATTTGATTTGATTGATAATGGTTTTGATGATAATCTTGAGAGATCTTACTATGGAAACTGTTTTAATACTGACAAAGGATTTTATTCTAACCGTGAAATATGTGAAAATGGAAAACCAAAAAAAGACACTTTTACACGAAAAACGTTAAAAAAATATTTTGAAATTTATGATTTTAATGATTTACAGAGCTTCTATGAGTTTTTAATTAGTGAAATAAAACAAGTTCGATTAACTGGAAGTCATCATTTATTTCTCATAGAACAAGATGACGATCAACTAAAAAAAGGAATATGTAAAATTAAGTACAAGAATAATATCGAAGAATATCATATTGGTTATCTAATGGATTGTCAAACTTTGTTATATTCCTATTTTGGATTAATTATGGGTATAGCTAAATATTACTTCTTCCAAAATGTTTAATGAATCTTTTGAAACTAATTTATAATTAACTGGTTAATATTTTTTTTCAAATACATTTTATATATATGAGCAAATTGGGTAAATCTCTTAGAAATGACTAAAATTAACAGAAGAATTAAAATTGCAGAGGATTTAAATAAAAGTAGTACATTAGAATAATTAATAGGTATGGGAACAAGATCAAAAGATAAACAATTTAGTTTAAAGAAATTTGTCAGAAATGCAACTTGAAATACCCATTAAAAAATGGGAGCAGTACAAATCCAAACTCGAAATTAGTATGACTCAAACAGAGATCCATGAGGTAATGGAGATATTAATGTTATATCAGGATTTTTCAATAAAGAGATCAGATATTGATGATTTTCTTATTAAATGTGAATATTCAAAGAAAGTTTGTAAGTTAATTCATACACTAAGGAAGATAATAAGGAAAGATAATGTAATAAATACTTTATGTAGAAATAATAACTAACTAAACTTAAAAGGCGATTATTAAGATATATTATTTTCTAAAAGATTTTATAATTAAGATCCCCGACAAAAATTATAAAATTTTCAAACCGCCTAATTTTAAATAAAATCAAGATATTTTTACTTTTAGTTATCTCTAAAGAATATTATTACTTTTAAACGAAACTTATAATAATTATGTGGAGTTAGTGCTAAACTGAATATTAAAACTGAGAAGGAAAGGGCGGATAATGTATTAAAATTTTTGAAAAAATATTCAAAGGATAAAAAAGTGAGAGCATTTATAAAAGATAAAGCAGTTCGATACTTAGAAGATGAGTTGGGTGAAAATAAGGAATTCATAGAAGATTGCATTAGACAACTTAAAGAGAACGGTATTTTATATGAACCAAACCACGTAATTCGATTCTCAACATAACTATAATAAATATAATCGCTTGCATTATTTCTTGTTTTTCTTTCTATTATGGGGACCCTCAACTCATCAAAATATTATAAAGGAAAATCATTAGATGAGATAGATTTAATAAAATCCAAATTAGGAAAACAATCCTTTAAAATATCCATTCAAACAATAGAAGGTGATTTAAAAAACATTTAAAAAATGTTTTTAAATAATATCAATGAAACTGAGAATTATACAATATATGAAGATATAAATGATCAATATTTAGAATTGATAGATAAATAGGAATCCAAATAATAAGACACAGCTATAAAAAAAGAAGTAATAAAAGAGCAGAGAGATCTATTTTATATTTTTTTATGAGACATATAGGTTTAAGTTAAATTAAATCACTCTTAAGTTTTTTAATACGGGTTTTAACTTTTTATAAGATCCAGAACGATAAATCCAATTATTGTCGAAGATTTCTAAGGCTTTCAGATTTGCAACTGAAGCAATTACTAAACTATGGAATTTAGTGCCATTTTCTTTACACTTAAGAATTTGCTGCTCTGTATCTGAATCTACTCTATCCATGATGAAGTCTGAGATTATTAATACATCTGCTTTTTCATATTTTTCATCTTGAATTTTTTGGACCGCCTCTCTTAAGGCTGGTGTAGCATCTGTCCCTCCGTGAAAGGAAAATGCTAAGAATTTAATCAACTTTGGGAGAGATTTGTCAAAATCCGTTAACTCAAGAGTCTGGATAGAAGTTGAAAATGATATTAAATAACAAGGACGTTTTTCTATAATCGCTATCCTGAGAATAGCAAAACATAACGTCTTTGCGACGTATTCTGGAGTTCCATGCATAGAACCACTAGTATCCACACATATAATTATAGGGCCTTTTTTGGTTTTTTTTGCCACTAGAGCATATTTTTTTCTATCTTTCTCTTCATACCCCCAATTATGACCAATAAATTGATAGGTAAGGAGTTTTTTTTCAGCAAATTTTTGATAAAAGATGAGCTCTGTAGTAGAGTCATCTAAATTAGTCAATTCTATTGGTAAAAGATAATTAATATCATTACTCTCATGGACTCCCACTAATTCAGATTTCTGGGCGTGATCAATTAACTTAATTGGTTTAATTATTGTTTCATTGATGAGTTCTTCTTCCAGCTCGTCTTCAGCCTGGTGCATTCTCCCCAACATCATAGCGAGTTCTTGTATTGCAGGCTCCTTCTCTACTAACTGTGCATAATATTCTAAAATATTAAAATCTATAGTTTGCCATAGTCCTTTCGACAAGTCCCATAGCCGACCACATTCATTTGTGAATGGTTGTAAAATTTTCATCATTTTTTTAAGCTTTTCAATTTGGTTATATAATACTTCACAAAATCTCTTCCGTTCTTCATCTATACGTTTTATTAATGCCTGGTATTTTTTCTTAAGCAGAGCTGCTTCCCAACGCTCTAATAATTCATTTTTTAATGCAAGTTTTTTTTTGTCGATATTTTTAGCTTTTGAATTTGTAATTTTTTCATATTCATTTTGAAAGAACTGTATATTAAATTCCTTGTCTGGATTATAACTTATAATTTTCTCAATATTATCTTGAAATTTCTGAAAGAATTTTTTCTGAGATAAATTCTGCAACTCTATTAGTTCTAATTCTTCTTCTTGAAATTCTCCTGTTATATTTATCTCCTTTTCTAATTGCTCGAATATATTAATCATCTTGGTCAAGATATCTTTAAAAATCGAATCGTTTTTTTCAGCGAGTAAAATTAAATCTGAGTTGGCAATTACATTCTTCACAAAATTTACATAGGGAGTTAATTCTTCTGTAATTTTACTCTCATTAAAATTCTGAATCTTATTAAATTTATGGAGTATATAATCAAATAATCTCCTCCTTAGCGGCTCGCTTAAAAATCTTCCAAATTGAATGGATTGATCAATTATATCTTTGGCAGATTCATTAGTCATAAACTTTAAATACTCATTAATCTAATTTTTATATGCAAAAACCCAAATAGTTGAGCTCCTCAATACCTTAGATTAAAAAAAGGTAGCAGGGTTGAGCTCCTACTTATTCGCACAACTTCTTTTAACCTCTTTTCGATCTTCGAGTTTTCGATTTGGATTGCACAACAACTTTCTCATCTTCTTTAATGGAATGATATCTATCATACTGTTCATTACATTTTAGATCGAACTGATGGATCTGTGTCTCCAACTCCTCAATTCTCTGAAAAATTACATCTGATTTTTTTGCATCCACAAAAATGTTTTCCTTAAGGAACTTTAAATCAATATCTTTATACTGGGAAATCTTTTCTAAATTATTCCTAATTATTTCTTTCAAATTTTCAATTTGTTTATCCCAATTCTTAATAAGAAGATTATGAGGCTTCTTCGTTAAGACCTCTTGCTTTGGAAGTGGAGGATGGGTGGGTGGTCCTGGTGGTGGTCCTGGTGCTGATGGCTTCTTGAATTTCTTAATTTTAACAAAAGTAGTCTCAGTTTTTATCTCTTCCGATAACCTTTCTATTTCTTTATGGATGCTATCTAAATCCAATAAAAGGGTATATCCTTTATGGCGTATGCTCTCCTTTACTATAGTATGAACAATCTGAATTTGATCTGGCTCATCCCATAACATATATGGTATTAAAAAGCAATCCATAAGATCCACAAATTTTCGCCCATTAAGAAATGCTGAAGTCTTAAGGATTTTAATTATTTTTTTCCAGCGTCTATCAGAGATATAAAACAATTTTTCTCTTTCAGCGTCCTCTTTTTCTAATTGGTTTTGATTATAATCCTCAATTTTTACGCGTATATGGTAAGTTAAATCTAAGATTTCTAGAGGGATTAATATTTGATCTCGTAATTCTTGCCATTGGTAATACTCATCTTTTGTAATTTTAATTTTCTCAGAAAGATTGTCGGCATAAAGGTCTGAAGTACTTGTAATCATCTCCTCAAAACTCTTTCTATCTTCGATATTTGTGACTAACGTTCTTATTAAGAATCTATCCCAAAGCGCATCTAATCCTTGACCTTCTTCGGGAAGCTCGTTTGAGGCTGCAATTAATCCGAATAGTTCTACAGGAAGCTCTTGTCCTCCATTACGGAAAATCTTTTCATTAATAATAGTTAGAAGAGTATTTTGTATAGATGGCCCCGCCTTCCATATCTCATCTAAAAATGCTATGTTCGCTCCCGGAAGATAATTTTCCACTGTCCGCTCTAATTTATCCTCATTTTTAAGCTTACTAATAGAAATCGGTCCAAAAACCTCATCTGGTGTGGAAAATCGATGCATTAAGTACTCAAATGATATTGCATCCTTAAATGCAAATTTTAATCGCCGAGCAATCAGACTTTTGGCGACACCAGGAGGTCCCAACATAAAGATACTTTCTCCGGCAATCGCAGATAAGAATGCTAAATTAACAATATTAGTTCGCTCATATAAACCATTATCTAAGCCTTCTAAAATTGTTAGGATTCGATTTCCAAATTTTTCATCAAGTCTAGCGTTATTTTCCATTTCCACCCATTATTCAATTTATTTTATTTTTGATATGCAGAATCCCTTGATTTTTTATATATAACTTCTAATTTTAATTAAATTTATTTATAATTTATATCTTTACTAATATCTTGATTAAATAAACATAGGATATTGATTCTTAGAATTCCATGCTTGTTGAACCATTTGTGTAAAGCCAGCGGTTTTATCGGCGTAATGTAGAGGTAATGGTTGGCTTGTCGGTAAAGGAGATTCCCAGCATAATATTGACATGCTTATAATTTGAGCTAACACTTTTTCTTTAATATCATCCATATTGAAAGAAGTGGTATTCTCCTTTACAGTATAAAGCATTGGTTTAGGAGTGCCCCTTGGAGCTTTAGCTGCAAAAAAAAATATCCACAACTCATTGATAATATTAAAAAAAATAGTTCAAATAAAAAGTATTTTGATTTAGTAAGAAAAGAAGTATCTATGAAAAACTATATTAAATTTCTTAAAAATGTTAAGAGAGCAGATTATGATTATGAAACAATAAACAATAAAGTAATTATGAACCAGTATAAACTAAATGAATGGACACTAATAGAATATCTTTTAGCAAGAAAATTCAATGCTATAGATATTGCAGAAGCGATTAAAATACCACAGAGTGAAAAGCTCAAGAAATTAGAGAAACTCTTTCCAGAATTAATTAAAATTGCTGATAACGGATTTATATAGTTTTCGTGATTTATTATACTTTCATCTAGAAAATGACGGATATTTAACATTTAAACCTGAAGATTGATAGTAACCTTTAATAATCCAATTTTTTTTTTTTTATTATGAGTCTTAAAAAATCCCAAAAAATAGTTTGGGAGATTCGAAATTATCCAAAAGATTATTTAAAAACTAGTTTAGTTTTTATGGTTTTATTTTTAATTCCTATTTATTTCTTAACTCATTTTTTAAGTCTTACTATAATTTTTGCTTTTTCAATAGAAATAATTTATGGAATTTTATTGTATAATATATGGATGATAATAATAACAATTTTATTTGTTCCTCTGTCGGGGTCAATATTAAACCAAAGTCATTTTTCCATAAAATTCACAGAGAAAGATTTATATATTACACCAGAGCTTCTTATGCGACCTAAAAATTATAGTCTTTCAACTCTTTCACGAGTTGAAATCATACTAGGGCATAGATATTTTTATAATCGTAAACTTACTTCAGGTTTACAAATGTTAATTAAACTTATTACTTTAAATGGAGAAACTAAGAAAACTTATTTGTTTGCTAAGGAATTTAGTATGAAGTGGAAAAAAAATATGCGCTCTTCAGCACAAATCAAGCAACAGCTAATATCACTAAGAGATGGTTTTGAAAGTAATTTTAGAAACTTGAAAACTTTTTTTCCAAATATAGTATCTTTAAAGGATGAAGATTTTCACATACCTTATTGGCAGGCAGGAATGGCAGGCTCTAAGAGAGGTATTTTTTTTATAATATTTTGGTTTACTTATCTTGTGTTTTGTGGTTTACTCCTATTCTTAATTAATGAAATTTAAAGATTTAATATGTGTCTTAAAAAATGAGGTGTATTTAATCGATCCTGAAAAAATCAAGGCATTAGAAGTTTACCCATTTAAAATTCCCCCATAAATTAATATACGGAAGGAAAAATAGACGCATTCATGGAAATATACAAGTTGATTTTATCAAGCCTGATATGTGTGTTGTGTGTGGTGAGAGATATGTATCAAAATTGCATAATGTTCGTGATAAAGATGATTTGAATGTATATTATACTAAGATCGGATTATGTCCTACACACCAATATCCCAAACCATCATCGCTTAAAGATTTCTTGATTATTGAGTTTATGGTTATGATTATAGGAGTTGTAATTCTCTCAATTATTTCTCAAAATTTAATTGTAATTCTGACTATTATCGGTGTTTCTATACCAATGTATTTATTTGGTAGTGTTTTCGCATATTTGATTGCTCTTGACTATGATCGGGACAAGATGCTTAAAGATTATATAGCATTTCAATTCTTTTCTGATTATACAGTCATATCTGTTAAAAATCCTATATGGGTTTCTGAATTTAAGAGGTTAAATATATTTAATGAAATCTCCCCGGAATTAAGCGAATTTGAATTAAAGAAGAAGGAGGTGACACTGATTAAGAAATTACTGTTATTTTGTCTTATTGGTTTAATTTTAAGCATAGGCCCTATCTATCTCTATTTTTTTCTGAATCCAATTATTAACCTTGAGAGATTGCTTCATGCATTCATTGGATTGATTAGTGTAAATATATTTTTTCTCATATATTATGATATTAAAATGCGATCTGAGTTGAGAGAATTAAGAGAATTTTATATTTAAGAAATAATTAAAAAATACATTATTAAAATTGTTGATAGTTTAAGCCATGAAATTAACAATCTTAATAAATTGTGAAAAGAATCCTTTACATTAAAAATGAAAATATATTTTATTCATCTTGAAACTTTAGACTTTCATAAAATTCTTCTTTAGCTTTTTTAATATCTGGTGGAGTTTCTCTATAAGATTTTATGAAAGCCTCCTTCACTCCTTCTTTTTCAAGACCTTCTTTAAACCTCTTAAAAGCCTTAGAATATTTATTTTCATTTTGTTTCATGACAATAAAATAGTATCAGTTGATATTTAAAAATGTAAATATAATTTTCGATTCATTTCATAAATTTATGGGGTAAGTCAGGGTTTAAAAAATCATTATTATCAAGGAAATATGCCAAATCCTCAATATCCTCTTTCATAGAATCATAGCTATCATGATCCTTTATAATCTTTAAAGTCTTTAAATTTACTTCTTGACAAAATTTACTAAGAGACTCCAATCCAAATTGTAAGAAAATCTTCCTGAATAAATCCCATTCATTAAATATAAAGAATATTTGGCTTTTTATTATAATTCTAATCACTTTTTTGTATAAAATTGTCCTTAAGATAGAAATATCTGATAGCAAATCAGAGAGCTCCATTAAAGTCTCATTTGCTTCTAAAGAATTTATCTCCAAAGCTTCTAATGGAGTTTTGGATTCCAATTGATTAAACCATATATAATAGGCACGGAAATCTCTCACTATTGCAGTCACCTCGTCATATTTTATATACTTTAGCCTTTTATCTATTAACATATCTCTCGATTTAGATAAAAGTTCACCAACAATGGGATCATCCAAAATATCTTCTAATGGACCTTTTTTAGATAGGATATAATTTCTAAGATCTCTTGATAAAAAGCCATAACTGGTTCTTACTAAAAATAAATGCCCAAATTCATGTAGCGCCATTTGTCTTAGTAGTTCAATAAAAAATGCAGGATTATTTTTAATAGTAAAATATGGATACTGATAAAAGTATTTTCGAAACTTTTCTAAATTAAAATAAATTTCTATAATATGTTCATCAAAATAGATAAAAATATACCCTTTTTCTTCGCGTAAAACGGTAGAAAATTTACCCTTCTCTTTTGTAGTAAGAAATCTAATCTCCCTATGTTCATTAAATCTTTTTTTTAATTTTAAAAACTCAGATTTAAAAGACTCTAAGGCCATACGCTCGTTTTTGGAGATATTACTAAAATCCATATTGTCAGCAACAAAAACATTAGAAGTCATTGACTGTTTATGCATTTTTCTTAATTCTGAATAATGACTATAAAAGATCGCTTCCATTTCTTCAGATACTTCAGAAGGTAGCATATCCACATTAAGATAAAATTCTTTTAATTTACTCAAGACATCTTGATAGAATACTTCTCCTTTTTTAACTTCAAATAACGCTTCAGTAATATCTTGAATCATGAGTTTTACTTCATTTTTAACTAAGCTTAGATTCTGAAATACTTCTGGAATGTTTTGCTTAATAAAAATATTATTGGAATTTTTGCAACTAAATTCGCTCCCACAAGTATAATCATCTATATCTTTCATATTGATTCAAGTTTGTACTTAAATAAATATATTTTTTCTATCATCACAAAATAGTTCTTCTCTTCCATTATTAAAGCATCTCTGGTTTAAATTTACATTAAAGTTTTCTTGAATGGAAATAATTCGCTCAAGATGATCTTTTCTTAATCTAAAGAAATCTGTACCCCTGATTTTAAGATACTCTACTTGCTTTTCATGGATAAGTTCGCCAATAAATTCAATTAACTTTATAAATTGATTTTCATTTGAAATTCCAAGTATAAGTTGCATTTGACTTATAGGTTGGTAGTTCTTATTTAAGCTTTTTAGAACTATTTTTTTGTTCAATTTTATAGTATTTTGAGGTAAAAGATCTAACTCTCCTCTGTATGGTTTTCTCTCACTTTGTTCCATTCTTTTGACTTGAAATTTTAAAAGATCTATTGAACTAGCATTGGTTATTAGCACTTCTTTAATAAGACCTCCAATTCTAACAATTGATTCTTTCTCTACATTATAAATTGAATGGATATGACTAATCCCCCATTGACTTTGATATAGCCGAAATATAATTAATTCTAGGAACTTGTCAAATTTTAAAATTTCAATTATTTTATTTTTGATTAGGCTCGAAAACTCTTTCTCTTCAAAAGATAAATCATTACTGACCAAGTATGTTTTTATATAAAGTAAATTCTCTTTAGAGTTTAAAAATAATCTGAATTGATTAGAAAAAGAGTATCTTTGAGTCAACCCCCACTTTTTAGTTTCTCGAAATTTAGGTATTATTTCTATAATAAATCTAAAAGCTAAATCATTTAGATTCAGAATAGTATTTTCATTAATGCTGTTGTCTTCAATACGACTTATTATTCGTTTAGTTCTTTCTATTGGACTTTTTTTGGGACTTTTCCTTTTCATATCTTCGATGGTAAAAATCCCATATTCACCCAATAAATCATCATCGTACCAGGACATATTGATAATTATATCTTGTTGTTTAAAAATGTTTTCGTAAAATATTGAATAAACATATATAAATGACAAAATATAATTATGTTTAAGATAAATTAAAATTTAATAGATGAAAGAGAAATTTGTCGTTTTGTGAATTGGAAAAACAGAAATATATATATAAGATTCTTTTGTTCGGAAATTCAGATGTGGGAAAATCAACTTTTGCAATTCGAGCTACAAAAAACGAATTTAAGAAAGATCCTCCAAAAACTATTGGTGTGAATTTTCACATGAAGAAAGTTTTTGTTGATAACATACAAATCGAATTACAAATTTGGGATTTTTCAGGAGAACCTAAATTTGAATTTTTATTTGGTCTATATTCTAAAGGAATAAAGGCAGGAATTTTTATGTATGATATATCTAAGCAAAAATCTATGCTTAGTTTAACTAAATGGATAAATTTATTAAGAAAATATACAAAAGAAGAATTTCCTATTTTTATAGTTGGAACAAAATCAGATTTGGTTGAATTTCATGAACAAAACGAGAATAAATTAGTTGACTCTTGTTTTATTTGTTCTTCAAAAACAGGTAAAAATATCGATAACATTTTTCAAATAATAACAGAGAAAATTTATTATAGTGGAAAAAAAGAGGTCGAGAGTTAAATTGAGAGAACTCTTTTATGATACAATGAGAATGCTACCTCCACGATCAAATGGAATTTGGGACGGAAATGATTTTCTCATTATTTTAGAGGAATATTTAACGGATACATTTATTTTTAGTAATTTATTAAGACAAAAACAAGAGCAATTTTTAAAACAAATTCATAAAGAACTTTTGAATTTATTTACCAAATCAAAACACATGTTTAGTGTTTTTTAGAAAACATATTAAAAAGAAGATTAAAATAAATAGAGGATAAGAGACGTGGATTATTTTTGTTCAGATAAAAGTTCGCCAAACGATTGTTTGAAATATCTTGGAAGTCCTTCTCAAACAACCTTAGACTGTCATTATAATACTTTAGTATCTCAGGCTGAAATTGTTTCCAAAGAATTTAAACATGGGAAACGACCTGTAACCTATAAATTTCAATGTAATTTAGCTAATCTCCGAAACATAACTAATAAAGAAATGAAAGATAAACTAAATAGTTTCAAAGATTCAATATTAAGTAATTCTTACCCAATCCACATTTTTAACAATGAACTTAATCCAAGGGCCAGTAATTTTATACTAAAGGGAACATCCTCAAAAAATTTTAAAAGACAAAAAGGTGTGTATGATTATGTTTATTACAAGCTTATTATAAAGCTATTAACAAACGCTAGAGCTGGTGAGTTTGGTTTTAATAGAGGCTTCGGCAAGATTCCAGAGACGAATAATCAAGAATATATTAAATTTTATGGAGGCATCGTAGATTCGGTTAAAAGAGCTCTAAAAATCGGTATTTATAGCCCTAATTACCAAGAGATTGATCCTAATTTCACGCTTGATGATTTAGATTTTGGTGTTTTAGTATTCAATAAAGATCCGGAATCCATGCCCCACCCAATAGTGCAGAACTATTGTCTTAAAAATGTGCCTTATACAATATTAAGTGAAATCCCTATATTTCTAGATACACGTCTAGGATCGTATTTTTCAGGGCATATTGACTTACTATTTGCAAAAAATAATGATTTAATAGTTAGCGATTTTAAGCCTAATTCGAAATCTAGACCCCCTAACTATGATATATATAGAAGCCTACCTCAAGTTGCGATTTACGGTCTGATTTTAAATACTATTCTTAAACCCGAATCATTTAAAATCAAATGTTTATCGTTTAATGATCAAGTTGGGCTTCTTTTCGAGCCTGATATTTTGACAAAAGAAATCTTAAGTTTTGTAAAGGAAGAGAATTCAGATCCAATTCGGGTAAGATTTTCTGAAAGAATGACAACTAAAGATAATAACGATTTAATGGAATCTTTAGAATTGTTTAAAAACATCTATAATTCAACAAATTATTTTTAAAAACAAATTTTTAACAGCAAAATACAATAAATATTTAAAAATAACAAAATATAATTAAGAACATGGAATTTTTTGACATATTATTTGAAGATCAATATTATAACGTACCAGTTAAAGAGGCTTCACAACTTCTATACTGTTTATTAAATAGGATTCCAGTAATCATATTTACAGACTTTGGTATGGAAGCAAACAGAACCCTTCTTAATAGCTTTGGAAAGGTTATGTACTTTAGACATATTTTGGAATTAAAAGTTAGTCCGGATATAAATGAAGATATAAATAATATGAAAGAATTTGAAGAAATGGACCCAAACTCTAAAAGATATATGATAATTTGCTTAGATCATGCCATTTTAAACATTATTGATAAAATTTCAGATTTAAAATCATGGGTTATTACTCTTCCAATTCAGAGTTATAATAATGTAAATTTACCTACTGGATTTGCAAGAATTTCGGTAAGGAATAACCGTACAGAAAAAATCGATTTTCCCTATGTTATTTGGGAAAATATTGATTTTGAAAACCAAATCATTAATAAAATAACATCAGGAACTAAAGAACCTCTTGAAAAAATGAGAAATATCTTATCTATATTTGCCGAAGGTCATTCTTCAATAACAAAAGAAGCTAAAGAAAGGATCTTAGATATGACAAGAGA
>SDBT01010535.1_pt1 | contig 14923 bp, 17 predicted proteins | sample 2277101 | NCBI WGS metagenome assembly SDBT01 (sample SAMN10404973, study PRJNA504765) | marine sediment metagenome | isolation source: marine sediment core GS10_PC15, 103 cmbsf | place: Arctic Ocean: Southern Knipovich Ridge | collected 2010 | reverse complement strand
GGAAGAGGTATTTGGAAGAATGGGATTTGATACATCCTACGGACCGGAAGTGGAGACTGAAGATTACAACTTCAATCTTCTTAATATTCCGGAAGATCACCCCGCGCGTGATGCGCAGGATACATTCTGGGTGAAGGTGAAGAATAACAAAAAGAAACACGTCTTGCGGACGCACACTTCTCCCGTGCAGATCCGCTACATGCAGGAACACAAACCGCCATTCCGCATGATCTGTCCGGGCAAGGTGTATCGCAAAGATGCCGATGCGACACATTCACCCATGTTCCATCAGTTTGAAGGACTCATGATTGGTGAAGATGTCTCACTGGCAAATATGAAGGCAGTTATGGAAACAGCTGTAAATGAACTGATGCAGACTGATACTGAATTTAGATGGAGAACCGGCTTCTTCCCATTTGTGGAACCTGGGTTAGAAATGGATATGCTCTGGCAAGGTGATGAATCCGATACTAAAGAAGGCAAGTGGCTGGAGGTTGTTGGTTGCGGCATGACACATCCTACTGTTCTAAAAAATGTAGGAATTGACCCGAAGAAATGGCAGGGCTTCGCTTTTGGATTCGGCGTGGAGCGCATGCTTATGATCAAACATCAGATTCCATCAATTAAGGCCTTTTACGAAGGAGACCCACGATTCTTGAAGCAATTCTAATCTAAAAAATTGTCACCCTGAGCTGTCATCCTGAGCTCGTCGAAGGGCGAAGGGCAACAATTTTAAGAAGCTAAAGGTATTGGAGCTCTTTCTATAGCTGACTGTCTCTCCTTTGGAGACATAACATCTTTTACTGCTACACGAACACTTCTTACAGTTTCCTGCCCCTCGGGACGCAGCGCTTCATTAGCCTGCTCTACCCATCCCATGTCTACAGCATCGACCTGCACAGGATTTTCTGTTTGTTTCATAATATTATTATACAATAATTTTGATTATTACTCAATCATGTCAAACCGCCTGCCCTACTTTCGTAGGACAGGCGGCGTGTTGCGGATTCGTGTAGGTGTCGTTAGCGACTCTCTGCCAATGCGTCAGTGATCCCCTGCTTGTGCCCGTTGTTCCAGGCTTGGGATTTATCTCTGTGAGTATGGATACCCACAAAATCCCGCTGGAAGCACAAGCCAAGCTCGCCACCAAATGTCTGGCGCGATTCGAGAACCTCCGACTCACCGACTGAGTGGCCGCATTGGTAATCGTACAAATCTGTCACTCCACTCAAATCTGGCGAAAAGACAAACAGTAAGACAACCGCAACGACAATGAGAAGAATTAAAAATCTCATCTCATTACTCCCATTCCAGTTAGTACCCTCCTTGGAAATAGACGCCACTGCTCTCCGTTTTGAGAAGCGGCATACCAAAGTCGAATCCATGGTGCTAATGAACGGGGCGCAAAGATTGTACGGCTATTATTATATTTGTCAATGTTTTATAGATATGTCAATTATATCAAACCGCCCATCCCCTTTTGCAAAGGAATAGGCGGTATGGCGTTAGCATCTGGATGCATCGGAGTGTCCTCACTCACCGTACGGGTGCTCGATCTCGTATTGAGCGCCTTTTCGGTAACCGACGTTCCACGCCGGATCGTGAGACCTGTCGCCGCCATACATGGTGTAGCCCTCCAGGTTTTCTTCGGGCACCACCCTGTACTCGCGAGCGCGCAGGACATCGTCTCTGGCATTCTCATACCCCTCATTATAGTGGTGAGAACGCCGGATGCGATCATCGACACCACAACCAACTGTGGCGAAAATGATCAGACAGACACAGGCTAGGCACAAGGCCTTCGTAAAGAAACGGAACATCGCATCTTCTCCCCATGCAATTGCATGTATCTAGGAGTTGCCCCTCCGTGACTTGAGTAAATTGCCAATTCCTTCTTAAGGCAATATGCACTCAAAACGGATCCATTGATGCTAATGAACAAGTTGTCTGACGAAAATTGTATGCTTATTATTATATTTGTCAATGTTTTATGAATACGTCAAATCTACAATTTCTTACCCCATTCCTGCGGATCCTTGGAGAATTCGCCTACTTTTTCGACATCTTCATCAGTCAATATCCCCTGTTCTTCCGCCACTTCTAGCAATGTGCTGAGTGATGAAAGCGAATGCAATTTCACATTTGCATTCTGTGCCTTCTCTACAGATGCAAGTATCTCGTATGTAAATATAGCCACAACATCTGTGACTGTTGCATTCCCTTCTTCTCGTAATGCTTCTACGGAGGAAATGGCACTTCCACCGGTAGACAGAAGATCTTCTATCAAAACAATATGCTGATCCTGTTTTAAATCGCCTTCAACACGCTTTTTGGCACCGTGCTCTTTTGCTTTACTTCGTACATACACAAACGGCAATTCCATGCGTTCGGCTACCAGTGCCGCCCAACCAATGGCAGCTGTTGCCGTACCTGCAAGGTAGTCAGGTTCTACGTGGAGTGATTTGATGCGATTAATGAACGCTTCTACAACAAAATTCCGCGCTTCCGGATGACTGTATAGCATGCGATTATCGCAGTAGATTGGCGATTTAATACCACTTGTCCATGTAAATGGCGAATCGACAGAAAGTTTTACGGCTCCAATGTTTAGGAGAAGTTCGGCAATGCGCTTTCCGTGTGGCATGGTAGAAGGGAGAATTAAGAATTAAGAATTACGAATGAACTATTCAACTGTGTGTATAGTACCAACAATGATAACCGAAGAACAAGAAGTACAGCTTCATGCGCTCACAGAGGCGTTTCTGGAAGAAAACGCAAAATTAAATCTATCTGCATTTCGCACAGAAGAGAACTGTTGGATTGGCAATGTGCTGGATTCAATATCGACATTGGAATTACCGGAATTTGAGAATTTGAGTGACGGAAGCCGCATTCTTGATCTTGGTACCGGCGGCGGTTTCCCATTGCTTCCACTCGCCTTGTGCCTACCTACATATGAATTTGTTGGAATTGATTCCACACAGAAAAAAATTGATGCTACCTCTCGGATTATTAAAAAACTTGAAATAAAAAACGTCTCACTCGTCTGTGGAAGAACAGAGGAACTTGGGAGAAGCGCGGATCTGCGTGAACAATTTGATATTGTCACTGCGCGCGCTCTCGCTTCTTTGAACACACTCTTGGAATACTCGGCTCCATTTACTAAAAATAAAGGGCATATCGTCGCCTGGAAAAGCCTGAATATTGAACAAGAAATGCAAGATTCACTGCTTGCCAGAGCGGAACTCTCTTGCCACCTGAAAGGAGCACATGAGTACGAACTTCCGGGAACGTGGGGCAAGCGACAACTGCTCGTTTTCGAAAAGACGTTTAAGACACATGAAAAGTATCCACGAAAAACCGGTGTGCCGAAAAAAGAACCGCTTATTTAATTGAAAATTGAGAATTAAGAATTGAGAATGACAAGATATTCAATATGCTTACAATGAATAATTCTCAATTCTGCATTTTCAATTCTAAATTTCCAAATGCCTAAAAGATACGTCCCAAATGATAAATGGAGTCAAAAAGCCGCAGAAGAAGGATACCGCGCACGTTCGGTCTACAAATTGAAAGATCTTGATGAAAGATTTCATCTGCTCTCTTCTAATATGAAAGTATTAGACCTCGGTGCTGCTCCCGGTAGTTGGCTGCAGTACACATCTGAGAAAGTAGGACCGAAAGGAAAAGTTATAGGGATTGATTTGAAGGAGATCGAATCAATTGCACCAAACGTATCGGTGTATGTACAGGACATTACAGATACAGATGCTGTGCAAAAGATTTTCGATGCCGAAGGAATCAATACCGTTGATATTGTTCTCTCAGATCTTGCACCAAATACCAGTGGCGTGCGAGACGTGGATCAGTGGCACTCGATTGAACTTTCGCAGTCAGTAGCCAAGACCGCTCATCAATTTCTTAAGCCTGAAGGTATATGCGTGCTTAAAGTTTTGCGTGGTGGAGATTTTGACGAGTTCCTTGAAGAACTTAAAAGTACATGGAAAAGCGTGAAAATTGCCGACGTAAAAACCAGTCGCGATCGTAGTAATGAGATCTATATCATTCTAAAGCAGAAGTGATCAGGACAGACAATTGGGAAACCTGACAATGGGACATCCGCTCTACACCGCTATAATCAGCGCATGATCGTTCTGGAAAATGTTACAAAGCGATATGACAAGCAGGAAGTCCTTAAAGGTATCACGTTTTCTGTGCGCCCAAATGAATTTGTATGCATTACAGGACCCAGTGGCGCAGGTAAGACCACGCTAATGCATATGCTCATGGGGGCAGAATCTTTTGATTCCGGAAGCGTGAATATTGATAGCGTGGATTTGCAGCACATTCCCAAGCGTGCATTGCAGATATATCGCCGACGCCTTGGGATTGTATTCCAAGACTACAAACTCCTCTGGAATAGAACCGTTCGTGAAAATATTGCCTTCCCGCTTGAGGTCTGCGGTGCCAAGACATCGGTAGTCAAAGCACGCACAGAAGAGGTACTCAAGCAGATGAATCTTGAGCGCCAGGGAGATATCCTATGCCATGCACTCTCTGGAGGTGAAAAAGCACGCACAGCCATTGGACGAGCAATCGCTCATAAGCCGATGATTATTTTGGCAGATGAGCCGACTGGAAATTTGGACCCTAAGGAATCCATGAAAATCATGAGACTCTTTAAAGAGATTCATGAAAGTGGCGTTACCATAATAATCGCCACACATGACACGATGATTGTAGATGCTTTGCGCACACGTGTTCTACGCATTGATAACGGACAAATCATTCGTGATAGTGTCGGTTCGTACAACGCAGAAACTCCTGAAAAAGATGAATCGAAGAACAGGATACCTTCTGAGCAGAAAAAGAATAATGGGAATGGCAATGTAAAAATTGTTTCGATCTCTAGCTAGTCCTGATTATTTTGCTCATTTTTTAATTCTTTGCGTAGCTGTTTTTCCATTTGTTTGCGCTCTTTCTCTTGCTGATTTTTGGAATTTTCCTCTTCCTTCTCCCGCTCCTTAAGACGACCTTGGAACGCATCAACCAGTACATCTGCCGTTTCGGCAACATCCTCTGCCTTTAGCCCGGAAGGATAGTACCGAATGAGCAGTGTGCAGACTGCAAGCATGTAGATTATCTCAGGTACAATGTATCTCAACTGCAGATCGGTTCCACGCGCCATAATTAATACATCGATAATAAACATCGCAAAGTGCATTAAAATGATTAGCGTGATCGTTCCGGCGTGCTTGGTGGGCTTTAAGAACGCAAGCAACGTACCAATAGCGAATACAAGCAGGAACGCTCCCGTTATCATGGACAAATGCACATGCGCCGTATCAATCTGAGTAACATCCTCGTAAAAATTTAGAACGAACTGTGGAGCAGAAAGAAAAATGTAAGCTGCAAGCAGTGTTACCAGAAAAACAAGTGCAAGGACGAACCGAAGAGTTCCTATAGATTGTTTCATGCGGAAAGAGTACACCTACTTTCTTTCGCCTGCTATGCTTAGCATGTGACTACCTACAAGGATGCTGGTGTCGATATTTCTGCCGGAGGCTCCGCCTCCAAGGCAGCTTATGCTCATGCAGCTAAAACTTTCGCTTCACGAAAAGGAAAAATTGGTGCTCCGGTAGAGGAAGAAGGTGGATTTGCGGGGCTTCTGGATATGGGTGAATATTATCTCGTACAGAACGATGATGGCACGGGATCCAAGATGGAACTGGCCTGTGCTATGAAAAAATACGACACCATTGGTTACGACTTACTTGCCATGGTGGCAGATGATGCCATCTGTATTGGTGCAGAAGTAGTAAGCGTGAGCAATACGATGGATGTACCTAAAGTTGATCCAGTTATGGTAGATGCTGTTCTTGCCGGTTTTTCTAAGGCATGTCAGGAGCAGAAGATTGTAATTCCCGGAGGAGAAATTGCCGAAGTACCTGGTACTGTGAATTCCCCCGTCTGGAACGCCACTGCCATCGGCATTGTTGCGAAAGATCGCGTGATTCGACCGGAAACTATTATTGAAGGTGATACGGTGATCGCCCTGCATAGCGGCGTTATTCGCTCAAATGGATTCTCACTCGTGCGAAAAATTCTCTCTGACAAGTTTGGAAAAGATTGGCACACGCAAGAGTGGAAGGATGGAACAACGTGGGGTGAAGTAATGCTCACACCAAGCGTGATTTACCATAACGCTGTTCTCACGCTGCTTGGAAGATACGGAGAGGACCGTCAGATAGAGGTAAAGGGACTCGCTCACATCACCGGTGGCGGCATTCCCGAGAATCTTACGCGGGTATTGAAGAAGTCAGGATGCGGCGCAGAATTAACTGACATCTGGAAACCGCACGATGCCGTAAAAGATTTAATAGAAATTGGATCTGTGGATATTGAGGAAGCCTACCGTACGTGGAATATGGGCAACGGAATGTTGATGGTCACTGCATCGGAAGATGCCGATAAAGCAATAGAAATACTCAAATCAGAAGGAATTGAAGCGAAAAAAGCCGGAGTGATCACCAAAGAATCACATGTTAATGTCGCAGCATTTGACGGGAGCAGTATCACGACTTGAAAAGTTACATCTATCCGAACTATAGTGGCTCTCCTATGTCTCCAGAAAAACCATCAGATCCTGAACCGCTAGTAGAAATACCGCTTCTCAGACCTAGTATTCGCACAGGAATGCTAGCTGCTCTTGTCGTTACCGCATTGGTAGGAAAGTATGCATGTTCTCTCACGGAAATTGCACCATCAAAAAAGGACAACTTGCCACAATACAAAACGCCAGAAAATCCTTCTGCTTCAGTTGATCTTCCAGCTGAAGACACTGCCACTCCAAATCGTCCGGCAGAAAAACCACTCATACATTGACAGATAGAACAATCTGCTTACAATATGAAACACATGCATCAGAGGAACACACTCCTCGGCCTCCTTCTCCTGAGCCTTGTCGAAGGGCTCCTTACGGTGGAAGGGCGGCTTAGTGCATAAAAATTCTTAATCAGACATAAGCTCCCCCTTCCACGCAGAGGAGCTGGTTTTTGTATTTCTTATTTTCCTTATTGCGATCATGAATAAAGAAGTAACCACCACTATCGGCGTAGAAGAAGCCTGGCGTTTCGACCAACAGGAACGGGAAATGATGCGTGAAGCAGGACACCGATTCGAAAAAGCAGAAGATCATCCATTTGACTACAGACGCTCAGAACACGATTACCTGAAACACGAATGGCCGGATAATGACCGGATTACACGCATAGTCATCGACAAAGATGCAGATGCACTTCCGGAAAATGAGGACGAAGCAATGCGTATGGTCTCTCAACGCTTCGGCTGTATTTACAAAGCACTCTCCGAAAATATGAGACGTAATGTGCGTATATTGTTTGCGGCAACAGTTGAATCCAGTGGACATGAACTTGCTTACGCACCTGAAGATATGCGCGAGAATCTTTCTCCGGCTTTCTTTATAGAAGCAATGCGTGCCGGTGCACAAGGATGGATTCTTAAATGGACACCTGAAGCTATCCGACGAGACAAAGTTGTCCAGCGCCTTGCCATCGAGAACCATCATGCAAATGCGGAATATATCCTCGATCCTGATGAAGAGATTCAAGCTCTTATTGAAGAAGGTCGAGTGGCATTGGATGCCCAGGTGAATGGCAACGTCCGTGCAGAATCTTAATAGAACTGCTGCGCCTGCCAGAGCTTATAGAATATACCCTCCTGCTCAACAAGCTCATCAAGTGTCCCCTCTTCTGCAGTATGTCCATCACGAATAACGACAATCTTGTCTGCGTTCTTGATGGTAGAGAGACGATGTGCAATCACAATTGCTGTTCTATCTACCACTGCCTCATCAATTGCCTCTTGAATGAGCTTCTCTGTTTGGGAATCCAACGAACTTGTCGCCTCATCCAAAATAAGAATTTCCGCTTTACGCAAAAGTGCACGTGCAATAGAAAGACGCTGCTTTTCTCCGCCTGAGAGTTGCACTCCCCTATCTCCAATTTCCGTATTGAGTCCTTTTGGAAGCCTTTTTACAAAATCATGGAGGCGCGCTTTTTTGATCGCTTCCTGGATTTCATCTTCCGATACTGAATCCTCATCTAAGCCGAATGTAAGATTCATACGCAACGTATCATTAAATAGGATAGACTCCTGACTTACATAGGACATCTTCTCCTGTAGAGAAGAGAGCTTGTAATTTCGAATGTCTGTTCCATCTATATATATAGAACCAGGATCACAGTCATATAGACGAAGAAGTAAACTGGCAATAGTCGTTTTGCCTGCACCACTCGGTCCGACGAGTGCTACAATTGCATTCTTCTCGATGGTAAATGTAAGCTCATGAAGTACTTGCTTTTCCTCATTGTATGAGAAATTAACATTCTTATACTGGATGTTTTTCTCTAGCCCCTTGAATTGTTTGTCCCCCTCAGGAATGGCAAACTTACCATTATCATCAAACACGCGTACCACTTCCGCAAGGGGCCCTGCAACATCAGCAATAGCCATTCCGGATTTTCCGACCTCAGCAAAATGCGGCATGATGCCTTTTGCGGCATATAGAAAGACTATCATTACAGAAGTACTCTCCAGAGAAAAACCTGTAAACACAAAATTACCCGTTAATATGATAATGGCAAATGCAAAGATAATAATGAGTTCCTGCGCAGGCTGTGCAAGGCGCATGATGACTTTTGCACGAAAATCAAGCTTGCGGAATTTTTCGTGGAGCTTACCAAACCGTTCCGACATTGCTTCTTCGCGTGCATAACTCTTTACCATAGCAATACCACTTAATGTATTGAATGTTTCCCTTCCTACTTCTAAATGTACATTCCTTCTTTCGATTGATATTCTCTTTACTGCACGTGCTTTTATCTTAATGAAGATATACAACACAGGTAGTATTGATGCTGCCAACAGTGTTAATTTCCAAGAAATAATGATCATTATTACCAGTCGAGCTGCCATTTCAAACAGTGCCACAGAGATCTGCTGTACCATCAGAAGAGCCCCGAGAACAGCATCTGGATAGGAAAGTGTTGTTTGTAATTTTCCCTGGCTGGCACGATCGTAGAAGAGCTTTCCAAAAGAAAGATACCGATTAAACATTTCGATGCTTATACGTTGTTTAAATATGCCATGCCAGTACGCCGTGTAGATATTTCCCAGATAGGAAATAATAATCCTGAAAAATTGCATTATGAGGATAAGTCCAATGATAAATAGAAATACTACATTGGATGACTGGGGTATTTGTGTCTCTCCTAAAGTCAACTTCATCAGTGATCCAAGTACCGGAATATCTACGATAAAACTAAAGTCATTATTGGAAATTCCTTTGGCTATTGGTACAAACAATCCAATAGCACCACCTGTAAAAATCGCTGCAATAAACGAGAGCGCCACTGGGATAATAATGTGCCGCGGCTTAATGCGCATCACTCGAATAAGTACGCGTATTTTTTTAAGCTTCCTCCGAAGATCTTCGTTTTTGAAAGGAGATATAATCATTACATGTATTGATAGAGTATTTCATAGAAAATATTGACAGAGTCAGCAAAGAAAAACCACTTTTAATAGAATAGTTAATTACTTTAATTTTTAGGTGGATATTGTAGTAGAATGCCAACCCATCTTCCCGCCTAGCTAACTATGAAATTTCGCACGTTCACTTTTCTATTTATTGCAACAATCACTGTTGTCGGATGCTTGCCTCCTATAGAGGAAGCAGATGATGTTCAAGAAAATGAAGTAATTGATGTTGCACCTGCACCAACACCAGTAACGAATGAGTTTAAGCAACCACCTGAATCACAGCCGGAAAAATTTAATAATGCGGTCGGCATGGCAAACCCTGCCTCAGCCCACTGCGAAGAAATTGGTGGTACGCTACGTATAGAGAAGAAGCCGCCTTCCGGCGGCGAATATGGTGTCTGCTACTTTGACGATAATAGACAATGTGAGGAGTGGGCACTCTTCCGTGACGACTGCCGGGCTGGTGGCATGAAGGTGACTGGATATGTCACTCCTGCAGCACGCTACTGCGTCATCACTGGCGGAAGATATACAATGACTGGATTTGAAGGTGAAGAGCAAGGAACCTGCACCTTTAGTACGGGAAAAATATGTGACGCCTGGGAATTATGGGAAGGAAAATGCAACGCCAACTAACGCCGCAGGTATTGGTAGATTGCTACCGATACTTCTGCTCGCCAAAAGTGAAGTGTTCTCATATTTCAATTTTTATGTTATAATAACACTAAATAACATACAAATACAAAGATGTATTACATACTCATACTACACGGGCTAGCTATTATTCTCCTTTTGGCAGTCTTGGTTCTTCTGATCGTTGTCCTTATCCTTCTGAGACGAGATACACAAAAGAAGGACCAATTGAATATTCAAAATGGCAAAGAAGATGCATTTATTATTACAATCCACGATCTATCCACTCTTCTTACGAGCATGAGTTACTACACAGACATGATCTCAAAACGGGAATATGGCTCGCTTAAAGTGGCACAAATTGAGTTGCTACACAGAATCGAAACGTCTCTTGTTCAAGCTGAATTTCTCTGTAAGAAATTGCACAAACCATTCTTATACAAAACAATTCGAAAGAAGTACACCCAATCAAAACCCACCAAAAAAAGGAAATAGATCAACAAAAACGGATACTTGTGTGCCCGTTATTATGCATATTGATGACCGTACTAGCGCGTCACCTCTATCGTTGGTGCCGTACCGCTACCACCACCGCCTTCGCCTTCTGTATCGCACGCACCAACAGTCAAAATGCCATGAGCATCTTTGTTAATGTAGTAGCGTGTATCGCTGCTATCTCCTGTGGTTGGGTCATATGGAATAGTTTTAAGATACGGACTTAGATCTGTATCTAAACCGCTAACACCACAACTAGATGTAGCAACCGTCTGGCCAGTGCATGTAACAGACGCACACGTACCAACAGATTCACCAATAAGCTGTACTGTCCCGAATGCTGAATCTATGACCACAGCTGCAACAGGCCAAGATCCACCATTGTCTGCCTGGTATTTTTCGACAGCCTCTAAAATAGCAGTGGTATCTGCCAAACGCGTGGAATTGTGTGCTGCATGCAAGCGTCGTGCCGGATCGATGGCAACGAATGCTGCTGCAGCTATAGCCACAATAATTGCAATGACTATAATTAATTCAATGAGCGTGAATGCCCGTCGCATTTTTACTGACATAGAAAGGGTTTATTAAGAATCAAATTGTAATCATCATACGAACTACATCCGGAAAAGTCAGTTGCATCACTAAACCAATGATGTCGAACACATTCACGTCTTCCGCTCAATCTGTCTGAGCACTGCTATATTCGACATAGGCGCAATTCTTGATCGCTGGACACGCAAGCTACAAGTACGTACGGATATTTTCGGTTCTAACCTAACAATGCTAGAGTGGTCGCAATACACTGACTAGCATGCTCTTCTCCTCTCCATCGCTCGGCATCCACTGTACGGATTTTGCTATCTTTGCTGTACGCGGTAAGAAAGGGAATCTCACCAATCAGACGCAGGTAAAACTCCCCAAAGGCGTAATACAAGATGGCATAGTTCAAGACACCGGTAAATTAGCAGAAGTCCTAAAAAAAGTGGTAAAAGGAAAGCGTGTGCGGCTGTGTCTGCCCTCATCGAAAGTATACGTGACACTCCTTGATGTAACGCCTGCACGGGGCCGCAGGCTCGCCAAGCTAATTCGTGACGAAGTGGAGCGCACTATTCCTGAAGAACTCAAAGATATTCAGTACCAGACAAAGGTGATCAAGAAGACAAAGGAATTTATGCACGTTGCCGTTATTGCCATTCGAATAGATGTACTCAAGGGGTATCTGGATGCCTGTAAAAAAGCCGGACTTAAAGTAGAATCTGCCACCACTCTCCCTATTGCACTAGCTGCCATGGAAGGCAAAGGTAAGAAGGAGCCATTCCTATTAGTTAGCACCATTGAAACTACACCAACTATCTCATTATTTGCAAAAGGATGGCCAGTGGATGAAGCTCTTCTCTCTGCCGAAGCATCTGATGGAGCGATTGCCGAAGAGGTGAGTGAGTTGATTGAGGAATATCAGGGATTGCTAGAGATTGATGCAATTGGAGTACTTGGGAAGAATACGACTCTCAATAATATTCGTGCTATGTTCGCGCCAGAAAATTCCAAGGCAAATGATAAATCCTCCTCCGCTTCTGCTCCGCAAGCTTCGCAGAAAGCTATGGAGGACAAGAAAGAATCAAAAGATTCCGAGGAGCAAATAGATGTTGTACCAATGCTCTCTTGGATAAAAGAGGATGAACTTCCTCTTGCATGTGCATACTGTGCATCGCATGCTACACCGGAAGTTACTTTCTTTAGGAAGAAGCAACGAAACAAGATTGATCTCTTGATCTTCCTTAGCATTGTGATCGTCGAAGTCTTAGTGCTCATCGCTTTCTTCCAGCCTGGATTCCTTAATAATTTGCAGGAATTTGTGAATGGATTTGTAAAAGTGGAAGAGGTGGTAGAAGTGGAAGAGGTGGTAGAAGTGGGAGAGGTGGTAGAAGATGAAGAAAAAGACGATCTCTACACAGATGTCCTCGCTGATCATCCGTTATACGATGCTATCGCTTGGGCACAGGAAGAAGAGCTCTTCTTAAATCGGGAGGATAATACTTTCGGCCCGGAAGAAACGGTAAGCCGACCGGATTTTCTCAAACTGGTCATTGATCGTACGGCAGAGATCGACGTGGAAGATATAAAGGAAAGAAGTGGATTTACCGATGTAGATTCCGATGTGTGGTACTTACAACACCTACGCTATGGCAAGAAGTTCGGCATTATCGGTACCACAGGCTCTACGCTCTTCCGTGCTGATGATCCACTTACTGTTGCAGAAGCATTGAAGATGGTATACGCCGCATACGAGATAGAAGTAGAAGATGCTGCCGGCGCCATATGGTACGAACCGTATCGTATGCATGCGATAGAAAATGGAATTCTCTCTGATCCAAATATGGATATAGAAGCAGAAATCACTCGACAGGAGGTGGCACAGATACTGTGGAAAATAGAAGGTCTAAATGAGCTATAAAGCCCGTTATAAAACCAACCTTTCATCGTTGACATATTTTTAAAAAACTATATTTTGACTTACCATGCCAGAAGCCCCAGCCATACATACAGAAGATGACTCCGTTGTTATTGTTTCGACAGGAAGTATGAGTGCAACAGGAAGTAATCCCGCACAAGCCCATAATGCTGCAATGGATTTCCGCACTGGTCTTAGAAAGTTAACGCCGGATGATATCCACAATTTTGATCAAATTGCTGCAGCTAAAGGATTAACTACTGCTGACGAAAGGACTGCATTCTTTAATAATGTATGGGGCAATAAATGTGGTGTTGGCGGAGTGATTCCAGATGAATACTTTCCAAATCTAGATAGCGGCTTCTATCCACGAACATTCTTTAAAAAAGGAGAATTGCTTGTAGGTGTCCAGGTTCAGCAAGCGTACATAGTTATGGATCAGATACGCAGACAATTACAACAGATATTTACAGATGAAGGAAAATTGCTGCCTGAACTTGCACCAGAGACAATGATTGATATAGCCAACGGAGCCGGATGCGCTGTAGAAATGATTGAACGTGAGTATGGGGATTTACTTTCGAATCCAAACACACCAAAATTGGGTGCTGAGTACAGCAGATCACGATGGCTACTTGGAATGCTCGGCAATATGACCGCAGGTCAATTGGCATCTGCTATTGGAATAGAGGGTGCACAGAACAGCTCAAACTCTGCCTGTGCTGGTTCCGGACTCTCCACATATAATGGATTTAATGCCATCCGAGCCGGTAATGCGGATATCGCAATAGTCGGAGGAAGTGAGTATGCAACTGGTCCTGTCACAACATACGCCTCATTTGACCACATGCTGAAATCACGTGACGGAGCCAGAGGTGCTCTGACCAGAGAATGGCGGAAGCACCGCAATCCTGATCAAGCATTGATGGCTTACGGCGCACTGCGTGATGGATTTGTACCCGGTGACGCTGCCGGACTGATTGTGATGATGCGTAGGAAACTTGCAGATAAACTTGGCATTCAGCCATCGGCAGAAGTGTTAAGTGTCGTTGCTAATTCATGCCAACCAGAAAGGTACCGCGGAAAAAGCCTGACTGGCGGAACCATAACAGGACAATCAGCTCTGCTTGAGCGATTATTAGGAAAAGCCGGTATGACCTTATCTGATATTCGTGGCCAATTAATCCACTTTTTACACGGAACCGGAACGATAGTTGGTGCAACAAACGAAGTTTACGCATCTGCAAATGTCTTAGGTGAAATTGCACGAGATGGTCGATACGTTGCCACTGGAACAAAAGAGCGAGACGGACATTCTCTTGGTGCTGCTTTTACTATGAGTACTGTCGCAGCCTTGGAAGCAATGCGAAACGGTATTGTCCCCGGATTGCCAACAACAACCGAAGTAGATCCTGCATTGCGAAAATGTGATCCAAAACACATCGGAGATGAAGGTATTGAAGTACGCTCAGAAGATCTTGATGCCATTGCAGATGGTGTACTCTGCCGGAGGCATATGAAAGTTGAACCTGATGCAACCTGGATTGTGGATGCAAAAGGTTTTGGCGGTACAAATGCTGCAATGTTGATGAGAGAAGTGAAGTAGGTAAAATGCCGATTAACTCTTCTTCACAAACAAGCACAGATTGTAAGCAGGCTTCCAATTCTTCTCCTTGTTTTCTTTTGTCGTAAAACAAAGCTCTTCTATCTCCAATGGAGACTTAACTAATCCACTCAATTCCTCCGGTGTGAATGCGTGAACATATCTTTGGACTTTAT
>SDBT01010534.1_pt1 | contig 14924 bp, 17 predicted proteins | sample 2277101 | NCBI WGS metagenome assembly SDBT01 (sample SAMN10404973, study PRJNA504765) | marine sediment metagenome | isolation source: marine sediment core GS10_PC15, 103 cmbsf | place: Arctic Ocean: Southern Knipovich Ridge | collected 2010 | reverse complement strand
CTAAAACAATCTTTAATTTTTGCTCACTGCTCCATTTGTGTCTTTTCATAGAATAAAGCTCCTTTCTTGTTCTTGAGCTTATTCTAACTTAAAATAGTCTATTTGTTAAATGGGAGCAGTATAAAAAGCCTCAAAGCTATAATAAATTCCATTGGTGAAATCATAGAAAAATCTGTATTATTAAGAGGGAAAAAATATATGAAAGCACTAATGATATTATATTCAACAGGTATTAAGTATGATGACCGGCTAAGAAAAGAGTGTACTAGTATAAAATGTCTAGGGAATATCCCTAAAATAGCAGCTTTGTCGGAATACGAAAACAAACAAAGGAAGGGTATTACGGATGAGAGTGTTTCATTTAATACAATTTGCTTAATCACTCGGAAAGTTCTACCACATAAGAGATTTTTAATGATTAAGGCATTTGAAATATATATACATTTTTTAATCTAGCGGGAAGTCCCCGCCTGTAAAGGCGGGGATGAGAGCTATTTCCTGTTTCTTCCGTTCGTGCTTTGCTATAATGGATACATGGAATTATATAAAGCGGCTCATACCGTATATAAAACTCAATATCATATTGTTTGGATCACACGCTATCGGAGGAAGATTCTGCACCGGCGTAAAAAGTTATCTGAAAATAAAGCTTCAGGAAATCAGGAGATATTATCCGGATTGGGAATATATAGAGATAGGAATAAAACAAGATCATGTTCATTTGTATATGGTCATTCCCCCAAAGTATACGGTAAACAAAGTAGTGGAAACCATCAAAAAGAATACTAGTAGATCTCTAAGCAGAAAGTTTGTTTTCTTGAAAAAGGTGTATTGGGATAGAAAGGGCGTTTGGGGTAAAGGATACTTCGTCTCTACGGTAGGAATAAACGAAGAAGTAATCCGAAGATACGTCCAATCACAAGAAGAGGAAGAAACAGGACAAGCAAAGCTTGAGTTTTGAACGTACCACGCCTGTAAAGGCGTGGGAATCGATTAATAATTCTAGTTTCAAGACCAAATGTTATTTGGTTGCATGATATTGAAATGGCTGGTGTAATACCATTTTGTTGGACGATGAAAAAAATTGGTTTTATTGATAAATTGATCTGGGATCAGCATAAATTTCCGGCCAATAAACTTTTTTTAATAAATGCTTGTGAAAGTATTGTTGTCGCAAATAAAGAAAGATGCGATTTTTTATTTCACCTTAAAAAACCACCTTCTTTGAAGGTGGCAATGGGAAAATGGTTTTACCATTAAAACGATATATATGTTAAGATAAGATATGGCCAAATGGAAAAAATTATCTCATACAATCTATTAATGTAAATATCACATTGTCTGGTGTCCAAAGTACAGATACAGGATACTAAAAGGTGCAGTGGCTGAATTCGTAGAGTCAAATCTAAGGATGTTGTGTGAATGGAGGAATATAGAGATACTGGAAATGAGTGTAAAAGAGGACCATATACATATGATACTTTCTATCCCTCCCAGATTATCGATATCCGAAGTAATGGGAATGCTAAAAGGCAAGACAGCAATAAAACTCTTCAAGAGCTTTCCTGCTCTCAAGAAGAAGCCCTATTGGGGAAACCATTTTTGGAGCCGGGGATATTGTGTAAGCACTATAGGTTTGGACGAGAATAAAATCAGAAGAAATGTAAAATATCAAGAAGAAAGAGAAAGACAAGAAGAGGGAGACCAACAGGAATTTGGCCTCTTTTAGAGGCCTCTTAAAGCCACCTGCTAAGCGGGTGGATTCTTTACTTAAGAAACTAGGCAAAAAAAATCTTAATTCCCAATTTCATGTTATTGAAAATTTTATAAACCAGAGATTTGCTCCTCTTCCTAAAGGAGTTTTACTGGAAGAGGTTAATGAATGGCTAAGAGGAAAGTCATACTTACTAGCCTAAGGTGGGGCCGATTCTGGTAGATACATAGATGAAGTTGTTGAAGCAATAATAAAGATAGAAGGAACTAAACTTATTGTTGTAGGTCCGTATTCTGAGGAAATTATTTATAAGCTAAAAAACAAATGGGTAGATATTATAACAGAAAAGGTCTATTTTACAGGGTTGGTTCCTCAAAAGAAATTAGTTGATTTTAGTGATCATGCAATAGCAAGTATTATCTTGTACAAAAAGGATATTGATAATTTGTGACTTTGCGCTCCTAACAGGTTATATCAAGCCTTAATTCGTAGGATTCCGGTTATAGCTGGTATAAACTCCCTATGGCCAATTTGGTTAACAGATATAATTGCGGAGTAGTTTTAGCGGGTGATGGGAGTAATGTTGAAGATATAAAAAATGGTATTATAAAAATAATAAAAAATCAAGCAGAGTTTAATGAAAACACAAAACATTGCTTAGATGCTATATCTTGGGAATCTCAGATGCTTGTTTTTAAGAAAATTATGGAAATAAAAATAGTTAGAGGTGTATAATGAGAGTAGCTTTTTCCTTCCAGATGCTTCGGATGCTCGTTATAAAAAAAGAATAAATGCACTTGAAAAAAATGTGTTGAATCTACTATTCTTGCTTTTAAAAAGAAACTACATTAAATTTTTAAAAAGGATTAAAAAATGTTACTAAAAATAGATGGAAATATTAAAAATACGAAAGAAATAAATTATTGGGAAAGTACAAATTATTTAATTTGGTGGGAAGGATTAATATTTATACCAGGAATTCTCTCTGGAAGGGATTCAATAAAATATTTTGTTGATTTATTAAACAATAGCGATTTATCATTTGTTACTGACGCTTTATCAGGTTTTTTTTCATGCATTTTATTTGATAAAAAGAAGAAAGAGTATTATGCTTTTACTGATAATAGTCGGTGTTCTAACATTTTTTATAATAGCGAATGTATTTCCACATCATTTATTGAATTAGTAAAATATTCTTTACCGGCTAAAGATGATTTAGATTTTAGCTCAATAATTGAATTCATAATAACGGGTCAAATATTTCGTGGTAATAGTTTTTTTAACAATATAAAAAATATTAAGGCAGATGAAATATTAGTAATAGATTCAAAAGGAATATCTAGTAGAATCAAAAAATTAGAAAATATTTATGAGAAAGATATGTCCATAAATGATTTTTTAAAGGAAATGAAAAAAATTGCCTTTTCTTTAAAGAATAAAAAAATTAGTATTGATCTAACTGGCGGAATAGATAGCAGATTACTAACATTAATTTTTCAGAATACCGGATTACAATTTGAAACCGCAATGTCTGGTGTCTCTGGACATCCTGATATTGAGACGCCTAAAGAAGTATCAAAAATTTTAGGTCTACAACATTATATTACATATCATCACGTAAATAGTGAAATCCTTTTTAAAGAATTAAAAGGAACTTTTATATGTTATGATGGACTAACAGATATAATAGAAAACCATAGAGAATATCAATTTTTTGAAGACAGAAAATCAAGAGGAATAAAAATTTCTATTTCAGGAGTGGGGGGAGAACTATATAAAGATGCTGGTTGGTGGAGAGTTGCAGCTAAAACAATTTTTAAAACTAATTGGAAGAACATTTTAACAAAAAATTTAGTATTTTCAGGATTGGTCGGATGGGGGTTTGATCCAAAACTACCTTGTTTTTTATTTTCGAATAAATATAAATTAATATGTTTAAATTATAAAAATAATTTATATTCTCATATTTTACAAGAGTACAGTTATAATGATAGATTTAAGATGGCTGATAAAATATTTTATGAATACTCCATAAGAACCCCGAGGATATGCTATAGTCCGTTATTAGAAAGAAAAATTGTTCCGTATGGAATAAGCATGAATTGGAAAGATAGATTTTTGGCAAGAAATTACAGAAAAATTATAACAAAATTAAACAAACCTATTGCAAGAATAAAAACAACTAAAGCAAATACTTCAATATCTTCGGAATTTGGATATATAATTAGCGACATTATTAAAATTTGTAAGAAATTAGTATTTATTAAAATAAGAAGAAATAAAGAAGTACTAAATTTTGAGGATAAAATATATGCCATAGCAAAACAAATAGTTATAAATAATCAATATGTTGATTGCTTAAAGAATATTGGTTTATTGGACCAAGATTTAAAAATTGGTGATATACCAAATAAATATATAGGACGAATAATTGCTTTAGGGATGTTATTAGAATTTATTCGAGATAAATAATAATATTTTTATAATTGAAATCATAAATAAAATTTATTATATGTGATATTAATAAATTAATCCATTAGTATAGTTATAGGTTTAGATATTTAAATTTTTTATTTTAATTGTACTAAGTATTGAGACTTGTAAAACAAGTAGAAAAATCAAACCTATAAATATTTTATCACATATCCTAATGGTTAAAATCCCAAAACGATATTACAAAGTAACCTGAAGATTTTTTTAAAATAATAAGAGAAAAATATATATAATTGAGGTGAATATTATAAATGAAGATTATTGTGCAAGATCCTTGGGGAATTAGGGGCGTGGGGGTTTATGATTATTCATTATGTGATGCATTGTATAGAAAAAAAACGGTTCTTGCACTTATTACTAATTGGTATTATGGATATGATAAATTATCAAATTTCAAAGTAGAAAAAATATTTTTTAAATATTCAGAGAATTTAAAAATTGGTTTATTTCGAAAAGTAATACGTGGATTAGAATATTGTTTTAATATGGTAAATTTATTAAAAATATACCCAAAAGGATTTCCAGATATAATTCATATTCAGTGGTTATTATTTTACCAATTTGATTATTTCTGGTTAAAACTGCTTAGATATCGACTACGTAAGAAAAGTACTAAAATAATATTGACTGCTCATAATGTATTACCTCATATAAATGGATATAAATCTAAAAATATATTAGAGAATATTTACTCTCAATTTGATGGAATAGTAGTTCATAGTGAAGTAACAAAAAGTCAGATGTTTAAAATATTTGGAGCAAAAGCAAAAAAATGGTCTATATGTGTTATCCCTCACGGGACAGAAGAAAAATTATTTGAAAAAGTTGACGAAAATATTTTAAATAACTATAGAAATAAAATTAAGTTATTAAAAAGCAAGGAACATAATTTTTTATTTGCTGGGATAATACACGAAAATAAAGGACTTAGTGTATTGCTTAAGTCATGGGGTGAGCATATAAACAAATATCCCAGTGATAAATTATATATAATAGGGAAAACAACTTATAATATAAGTAATGAATTAAGATTTATCGAAAGGTTTCATTCGTCAATAATCACTTCATTTGGATATAAAAGCGATGAAGAACTATTAGCTTATTATTTAGAATGTGATTTTGTTGTGTTGCCTTATAAAGAAGCTTCTCAAAGTGGAGTACTTCTAACTGCTTTGACGTTAGGGAAACCTGTAATTGTAACAAATGTGGGAGGACTTCCTGAGGTTGTTAATACTGTTAAAGGTGGTTATATTATTTATCCAAATAATCCTCATTTATTGTCCGAGGCACTCGACAAGATTGCTAATATTTCTACGCATGATCTAATTGAATGGAATAATAATATTAGAAAAAAAACTCTTAAAAATTATTCTTGGGAGAATATTGCAAATCAAACAATTGATTTTTATAAAAAAATAATTAATTAAATTTGTTTTATTAACTTGAAGAGTGGGATATTTCGAGCATTTCCCTGGTTATCTGCAGTAAGGAAATTGTTGGAAAAGAAAATGTCTTTAATATATCTCAATCGAGAGATAATGTAAATAAAAATTTACATTAGGTTATTAAATAATTATGAAGTGGTAACAAAAAGCAAAAATTATGAAAATATTATCTAATATGCCTATGGGGGTGGGGGGGGTATTATATAAATTTTTACAAAAGAAATTTGGACGTTTAACTTCAAACCCAATACCAAATATTAAAAAGCAAATAGAGATTGCGAACTGGCTTCATCAGTATAATATTCCAATTGAAGGAAAAACATTTTTTGAAGTTGGTACAGGACATAACACAATTTTGCCAGTAGTTTTTTTCTTATCGGGGGCAAATCGTGTTATTACAGTGGGTTAATATAAAAGATTAGATTATAAAATTCTAAAAGATAGCTTAATTTTTATATCTAAGAATAGAGATATGATTGAATCATTATATCAAAAAATATTAGGAGTGGATTATGTTAAATTGAAAGAAAACCTAGATTTATTATCAGATACTTGTATTTATCCAAAAAGATTTTTAAAAACGGCAAATATTAAATACCTGGCTCCATCTGATGCAGCAAATACTATTTTATTAGATAATAGATGAAAATTCTAGGGATAGAATCAAGATGTGGTTTTAACTAAATGAAAAATTTAGCTCATATAACTTAGAAGATATTTGTACTACTAGTTTAAAGATAATGCTTAGAAAGAAAGATATCTTATTTTTTTATTATAAACTTTAATTAATTTTATTGAGTGTTATTTTTAATTTATATAAAAAGTTTTAAGGTTAAGAAGTTGTGGATTTGGTTAATTACTGTAGGTGAACTATTGCTCATCGATTGTATTAATGAGAGACTTTATCGGACATTTATATTGGCAAATTTATTTTAACAAAAACTCCCTACCTGTAAAGGTGGGGGTATCGATTCTTAGAAGTTTTTAAATAAATACATGATTATTTATTGGATAAAAATTAATTAATAAATTAAACGTTAGTTTTGTCGAAGCATTAAGATATTGAATAGAACAGTTATTATAAGGAGGCATATGAAATGGAAAAAGCTGAGGATCTTTTAAAAATTGAATTGTTAAATAAAATTGAAAATAAGACTGCTATTCTTGGAGTAGTCGGTTTAGGTTATATTGGCCTTCCTCTTGCAGTTGAAGCAGCGAAAGCAGGTTTTAAAACTACTGGCTTTGATGTGCAAGAAGAAAGAGTTCTTTGGGTAAATAAGGGGCACAATTATGTAAGGGATATTTTAGATATGGATCTTAAAAAAGTAGTACAGGAAGGGTTATTGTATGCAACTATTGATTTTTCACTTATAAAAGATGTGGATGCTATCTGTATATGTGTTCCGACTCCTTTAGATATTTATCAACAGCCAGATCTTTCTTATGTGAAAAATTCTACTGAAATTATAGCAAAATATCTTCATAAAGGGATGTTAGTAGTATTAGAATCAACTACTTATCCAGGCACAACCGAAGAATTAGTAAAACCTATTCTTGAAGAAAAATCGGGTCTCAAATGTGGGGAAGATTTCTTTTTAGCTTTTTCTCCAGAAAGAATTGACCCAGGTAACTTGAAATACAAAATTAATAATACTCCTAAAGTAGTAGGAGGAACAACTCCGAATTGTACTGAAGTAGTAGCTTTTTTTTATCGACAAGTTCTTCAAAATGAAGTGCATATTGTATCTTCTCCTAAAGTTGCTGAAATGGAAAAAATTTATGAAAATACTTTTAGAAACATTAACATTGCTTTAGCTAACGAAATGGCTATTCTTTGTCATAGAATGGGTATTGATATTTGGGAAGTTATAGAATCTGCAAAGACTAAACCTTATGGTTTTATGCCTTTTTACCCTGGACCAGGCATCGGAGGACATTGCATACCCTTAGATCCCTTTTATCTTACCTGGAAAGCCAGGGAATATAATTTTCATACTCGGCTTATTGAATTGGCTGGCGAAATAAATAGAAATATGTCAGAATATATAGTAGAAAGAACATCCAAGATCCTTTCTAAAAAACTTAAGAAGTCTATTAATGGCGCTAAAGTTCTTTTACTAGGGGTGGCCTATAAAAGGGACATTGATGATTTACGTGAATCACCTGCCTTGAAAATAATTAAAAAATTAGAAGAAGAAAATGCAATTATATCATACTACGATCCTTATATTCCAAAATTTGTAAATAATGGAAAGGAGTATAAATCATTAAAAGAGCTTAATGCAGAAGAAATCAAAGAAAAGGATATAATAATCATTATTACAGATCACTCAATGATTAATTATAAAGTGATAGTAAAAAACGCGAAAATTGTATTTGATACTCGAAATGTTATAAAATTTAAGAGTAAGAAGGTCGAAAAATTATAAAGTTTCATTGTTATAGAAAAGTAATTATAAATTAAGTATTTATTTTTTTTATTTTCAATTTCTAATAGGTATCTAGAGGGTGAGATTTTAAAAATGTCTCCAAAAATATTATTTTTTTAGGAAAGGAAAAGAGTTTTAAACACATATGAAAGAATTTAAAAATATTTGGATATTTAATCATTATGCCGTAACACCGGATCTTCCAGGGGGGACAAGACATTTTGATTTTGCAAAGGAGTTAACGAGAAGAGGATATAATATTACTATATTTACATCTTCATTTATTCATAGTATTTTTAAAAATAGAAAATTTGATAATAATGGTACTTTTTACATTATTGAAAACTATGAGGAAATACGTTTTATATGGATAAAAACATTTTACTATACTAAAAATAATTGGAGAAGAGCGATAAACATATTCTCTTATTTTTGGAAAGCATACTTTGCTGGGAAAAGATTACCGAAAACTTGCAAAAAAATAGATCGACCGAATATAATTATTGGTTCTTCGGTACACCCTTTTACAGCTTTTATTGCGAATAAATTAGCTAAATATTATAAAGTTCCCTTTATTTTTGAAATAAGAGATTTATGGCCACAAACTTTAATTGACATGAAAATGATTTCTAAAAATAGTTTACTAGCGACTGTATTATTTAAACTTGAAAAATTATGTTTGCAAGATTGTGTGGCCGTGATATCTTTATCGCCTCTCACAGAAAAATATCTGAAAATGAAATATAATATTCAGTCTGAAAAACTTTTTTATATTCCCAATGGAGTTAATTTGGATAATTCTTCTTATGTAGAGTGCGGGAAAAAAGAAAATACAAGAGAGTTTGTTTTAACATATACAGGTAATATTGCAAATTCAAATTTCTTGGATGTGGTTATGGATGTTGCAAAAATATTAAAGAAAAACAAGAATATTATTTTTAAAATATATGGTTCTGGTAGTTCTTTAAGAGATATTAAAGATAAAATTGATGAATTAAAGTTAAATAATATTTCTATGTTGCCACCGGTACAGAAAAGGGAAATACCTTGTGTTCTAAAAATGGCAGATGTATTAGTATTGCCTACGAACAATGTATATTATGGAAGTGAAAATAAACTTTATGATTATTTAGCAGCAGAAAAACCAATATTATATATAAATGTGTCTTCTCATAATTATATAGAAGGTACTGGGATTAGAGTTAATGCCAATCCTTCTGAAATCGTAAAAGCAATATTAAAATTACATAATTGTCCGGAGTACGATAGAAAAAAAATGGCAATAAAAGGAAGAAAATATGTTGAAAAAAATCATAGTATTCCAGTTTTGGTTGATAAATTGGAGAAAATTATAAATGAAGCATGTAGTGAAACGAATTGAATCTATTGTAAAAATAATTTTAGATAAATTTTTTTCTATAATTCTTTTAATTCTTCTATTTCCCTTGTTCTTAATTATAGGAGTTCTTATCAAGCTTGATTCTAAGGGACCAGTGTTTTTTATTCAGAAAAGAGTAGGTAAAGATGGAAAGATATTTAGAGCTTATAAGTTAAGGACGATGGTAGAAAATGCTGAAAAGTTTGGTTTGGGACATGAAATAGAAAAAAATGATTCTCGAATTACTCGGGTGGGGAAGTATTTGAGATGGGGGATAGATGAATTACCCCAGCTTATAAATGTTTTTAAAGGAGATATGAGTATGGTAGGACCGAGGCCAGCACTACTTCATCAAATAGAAAAGTATACTAAAAAAGAAAAGCGAAGGTTGGAAGTAAAACCAGGAATCACCGGATGGGCTTTGATTAATGGTAGGAATAAATTGACTTGGCCAGAGAAGATAAAGTTAGATATCTGGTATATTGATCATTGGTCAATATGGTTAGATTTAAAGATATTATTTAAAACTATTTGGGTAGTTATCTTTGAAAGAGAAGGAATTTATGGAAAGGATGGAATTAATTGGGATTATTCGGATAAGTAGGGTACAAAAATATGAAAGAAAGAGAAGTTAATGTTTTAATAACCAGCGCAGGCAGGCGTGGGGCATTAGTTAATTGCTTTAAAGAGACTATTAAAGAAATGAAGGGAATTAGGGGGAAGGTTGTATCTGTTGACGTTAATCCCTTAGCAGCTGCACTATATATTTCTGACAACTATTATGTTGTTCCTCGAATTTTTGCTTCAAATTATATTGAAACCCTACTTGATATTTGTAAAAAAGAAGACATCAAATTAATTATACCTACAATTGATACAGAGCTTTTAATATTATCTCAGAATAAGGAAAAATTTGAGGAGAATGGTATTATTGTCTCTATTTCCAATCCCAAGATAGTTGAGATTTGCAGGGATAAATTAAAAACCTTTCAGTTTTTTAAAGAAAATAATATACCTACAGTTGAGACTTTCTCATCTTGTCAAGTTGATAAAATGCAGAATTTAAATTATCCTTTATTTATCAAACCATGTAAGGGCTCTGGAAGCATAAATACTTATAAAGTGAACAATAAAAAGGAATTGGATTTTTTCACAGATTATATCGAGAATCCAGTAGTTCAAGAATTTGCAGATGGTCAGGAATTTACCTTAGATGTGTTAGTGGATTTTAAAAGGAAGGTGATAAATGTAGTTCCTCGAGAAAGGATTGAAATAAGGGCAGGAGAGATGAATAAGGGAAGAACAGTAAAAGAGGAGAGGCTGATTGAATACGGGAAAATTGTTGTAGAAAAATTAGGAGGGATTGGACCGATAACTATGCAATGTTTTATTAACGGTAAGAATGTTAAATTTATGGAAATAAATCCAAGATTTGGTGGTGGTTATCCTTTGTCTTTTTCTGCTGGAGCAAATTATCCAGAGTTATTAATTCGAATGACTTTGGGGGAGAAAGTAGCACCGAGATTAGGAGAGTTCAAAGAGAATTTAATTATGTTAAGATGGGAAGATGCGGTATTTATTAAAGAAGATAATTTGAATTTTAATAGAGGATAGAAAAAATTGTCGATTAGAGCACTTTTGTTTGATTTAGATGATACTCTTTATGATGAAAAGCAATTTATAAAGGGCGGGTTTGCTAAAGTTGCAGAATTTATTGAAGAAAAGTTTAATATTAATAAAAAATATTTTTATAAAATATTAATTGATATTTATAATTATGGCGAAAGAGGGAATATCTTTAATCTTGCACTAAAGAGAGAAAATATTATTTTTGATGAAGAGCTTATTTGTTTAATGGTGAGGGTATATCGTGGGAATAATCCTAAAATAAAATTAAATAAAGATATAAAATTATTACTTATAAAACTTAAAGAAATTTATTCTTTAGGTTTAATAACTGACGGTTATTTTGAAATTCAAAAGAAGAAGGTTCAGGCTTTGAAGCTGGAAGAACTATGCGATTCTATTATCTATACAGATCAGTATGGAAGAGAATATTGGAAGCCTAATGCTCTGGGTTACAAGCTTGCCTTAAAGGAATTGGATGATATATTGCCGGAGGAGGCTGTGTATATAGGAGATAATCCCTATAAAGATTTTATCGGAGCGAAAAAGATGGGGATATTAACCGTAAGATTTCTGCAGCCAGGGAGAGAATATAGTAAGGTGAGATTAAGTAAAGAATATGAGGCAGATTATGAGGTTGAAAAATTAAGTGAAATTATGAATTTATTAAAAGTTTTCGAATAATTCTAATGAATTAACAATTAAAAAGATTAAGGAAGTGGAATATTATGAAAGTACCTTTATCCAGTCTGGATATAATTGATAAAGATATTGAAGCTGTTGTGAAAGTTATAAAAACAAGGTATTTAAGTATTGGACCAAGAGTGGTGCAGTTTAATAAGCTGGTTAGCGAATATATAGGAATAAATTCCATATCAGAAATAAATAGTACTGCATAACTTATTAAATAAAATATTATTTGGTAAAACATTATGTTTATTGATAAAATTAGGAAATCACTAAATCAACGACGATTATTTACAAAAGTTGAAGTTATTTTGATTTTAGTAATTATCAGTATATTTATTTTTTTAATTTATTGGGGCAGTTCATCAGGTGTACGCGGAACAGATCAATATTGGTATTTAGCAGATGTGGAATCTTTGATAAATGGTCAAGGCGTTCAAACGAATAATATCTATCCTGTTTCGGTTTATAAAGAAATACAATCCATTCCCCATCCTTTTGTGCATAATATTCTTAATCTTTATTTTGCAATTTTACCTGGCATCTTTTTTGGGGCGTACACCGGCTTTATCATTATGAATATTTTATGTAGTTTTTTAACTGCATTCTTTATATATAAAACAATAATTATTTATACAAAATATCAAGCTGCATTATTAATTTCATTATTATATTTATTATTACCTATTACTGTTTGGCAAACTGCTCAACCTTTAGTTGAAGCATCCATAGCTCCTTTAGTTGCTTTACTAATGTTATTGTATGCGAAAATATCTATCTCAAATAATAATAAATTATATAATTGGTTAATATTAGTTTTTATATCAGGTTTACTTGTTTTATGTCGATTAAGCTTTTTACCGCTAATATTTGTGATTCCTATTATATACTTAATACATAATCGACCCATTAAGATTAAAAATATTTTTAATATGGCTATATTATTCATACTTGGTTTTTTATTTTTGTTGATTCAAAAGAATTTTTTTAAATCAAATATATCAATCCCTTTATTACAAGGAATAATTAATTGGAACAATGATAAATATGGAAATATGGGGAATTATTTTGATCTATATCCTAAACCTATAACAATTTTAAATCTTCTCAATATTTTACCCATAAAAACAATAAAAGCATTGAAGATTCAGTTTTTATCTTTAAATAGTATGGGGATTCTTTTTTATCTTCCTTTTAACTTAATGGCAATAATTACCTTTATTTTATTATTTAAATCAAAATATAAAACAATCAAAAATATTGCATTTATTAGTACACTTTTTTTTCTATTACATTTATTAACTGTGATATTAGTTCAAAATCAATTTAGATATATGTTAGTGATAATTCCCCCCTTACTTATTGTAACTGGTATCGCTTTAGGTAATTGGAAACGGATAATATGTTTTTTGAATAAAAAATATGTAATATTTATTCTAATGCTAATTCTAATATTAAATCCTATAAATTTTATTTTAGCTGATCTATTACATAATGAAGGGATAAGAGATCAACAAGTAAGAAAAGAATTGTTAACTGTTTTTCACGAAAATATACCTACTTGTGATATAGTAATGGTAGAATATAGTGGTGGGAGAGATCTGATATATGGGTATATCTTAAGGCCACGTTTTGTTTTATATATTGTAGATGATTATAGTGAAGAAGTATATTATAGACTTGCAAAAAATGTAAAGGTAAAATGGATGATTTGCAAAATTAATTCACCAATTATTAAACAAATGGAATCCATTATTAGTTGTAAAATAGAAAAATTTCCAGAACCTTTTGATTCTTATGGATTATTTGCATTAGAAAAATTTTGATGAATTATTTTTAGAATTATATATAAAAGTATTTTAAAATGTAACTAACAATGTCCAAAAAATTAAATAAACTACAAATTGATTAAATATCAATTAAGAAAATTATTTAAAGAGATATTATAAAAATATGAGGATAAAATAAATGAATATCTTAGTAACCGGTGGAGCGGGATTCATAGGTTCGAATTTTCTAAATCTATTTGTCCCTCGCTACCCCGAACACAATTTTATTAATTTAGATAAACTTACCTATGCCGCTAATCTTTTAAACCTAAAAAGCATAGAAAATTTATCCAACTATGCATTTGAGCAGGGAGATATTGCTGACTATTCCCAAGTTATCGTAATTTTCGATAAATATAATCCTGACATAGTTGTCCACTTTGCTGCCGAAAGTCATGTCGACAGAAGTATTCTTGGTCCTGCTGAATTTGTTCAAACAAATATTATTGGAACTTTTAATTTACTTGAAGCATGCCGAAAAAAATGGCATAACCTTCAAGATTCAAAATATTCTAAAAGTTCTCAATATTCTAAAAATTCCCACAGTAAAAATAAATTATTTCATCATGTTAGTACCGATGAAGTATATGGTTCCTTATCATTAAACGATACTAGCTTATTTACTGAAATAACACCCTATACTCCTCATAGTCCGTATTCTGCCTCCAAGGCCTCCAGTGACCATTTGGTAAGGGCTTATTTTCATACTTATGGCATCCCCATAAAAATTACCAACTGTTCAAACAATTATGGACCTTACCAATTCCCGGAAAAGTTAATTCCCTTAATGATTTTAAATGCCGTCAAAAATGCACCCTTACCGATTTATGGAAAAGGAGAAAACATACGAGATTGGTTATATGTAGAAGATCATTGCGAAGCGATTTGGACTGTCATGCAAAAAGGCAAAATTGGAGAAACTTATAATATTGGTGGTAATAATGAATGGAAAAATATAGATATTGTGAATAAAATTTGTGATATTTTAGCTGAAGAATTTAAAAAAGACCCTATCAAATTTAAAAAATTAATAACTTTTGTAAAAGATAGACCAGGTCATGATTTGCGTTATGCTATAGATTCTACTAAAATAAAAAGTGAATTACACTGGCAGCCCCGAGAAACCTTTGAGACTGGTCTAAGAAAAACTATTAAATGGTATTTAAGTAATCAAAAATGGGTAGACAGTATCAAAACTGGTGAATATAAAAAATGGATTGATATTAATTATTATAAAAGATAAGATTCTTTAATAACAAACCACCAACCATTTTCAATAAAAAAATATTTTTATTTGAATTTTAAAAATATCGTTATTAACAA
>SDBT01010533.1_pt1 | contig 14925 bp, 10 predicted proteins | sample 2277101 | NCBI WGS metagenome assembly SDBT01 (sample SAMN10404973, study PRJNA504765) | marine sediment metagenome | isolation source: marine sediment core GS10_PC15, 103 cmbsf | place: Arctic Ocean: Southern Knipovich Ridge | collected 2010 | reverse complement strand
ACTTGTTCGGGACCAATACCAGCTCCACCGCCGCCAGAATCGCCGCCAGCTATTCCACCTAATAAATCTGTTTCTCCAGCCATAACCTCAAATTTAATATATTAATATAAAACCTTATTCGACGCTCGACTATGTACAATTCTAAATTCTTCTGTAACAGTCGTATCATGATAAATTCTATATATCAATGTGTTTCCTTCCACCCTATCTCCATTGTCATCTCGTCTTGGAATTTGCGCCTCAAAATCTTTATAATCTCTAATTGAAACGGGATTAATCGTGGCAATTACATTTAAAATAGTCGGATCATCCAAATCCTCTTCCAGTATCTCGATTTTTGTAGGAATATAATTTGAATTCACCCCCAAATTTACATGCGATTTTACTTCAAAGAATCTCATAGAACTGGCTTGAGTAACAAAGCTGTCTGGGGGGGTGCCTTGATCCCAACCAACAGTTCCAGAATTCAATAATATTTCTTGTTGGCCGAATAGTCCGTAGATTTTATCGGAGAAACTGATGTATTGGTCGGGTCTAAACCCAAGTTTACCGATCCATGAACCTTCATCCTGATTGTAAACGATAACATCTTTCTGATTTATGCCCACATAAAGTTCGTCGTGAACGTAGTCGTATCCCATAGTTAAGTCGGTGCCAAATCCAGCCAAAATCTGATCGAATAGCTTTCTGGCCTCAGAATAATATTGTCCTTCTAAAATATCAGTAATGTTATTGTCTGTCATTCTAAATATAGAAGTCTTATTCATGAAGAATAAACTCTCTCGACGAATCTTATTTCCGGTTTCCTGTTGAAAAGCCGCTGACGCTTCCACAGAAGCCCGCCAATATTCATCATCCAATCCAATATTTTTGTCCAACCAATATTCTCCAAATATGAAGCTCTCTTGAGTAAACAATCCTATTTCATCTGAGTTCAAATCACTCAAAATTGCTTTTTTAGTGAGCAACATACATATCCCTCTTTCGGTAAGAGCATACAAATTTTCTCCTTTACCGCCCGACATAGCATCCCATGATCGTTTTATCTCGCCCATATCATCAGCTATATCTACTATATTGGTTGCAAGAAATGTTCGAAGCGAAGGAGAATTTTGTTGATTGGTTTGTCTTGGAAGACTCGACACAATCCTTGTGCAAAACTCATTTACCTCTACAAATCCAACTTTGGGTTTTGAGAAATACTCAATCGGCGGTTCTTTAGCATAATCTATATTGGTAGATGGCAGAAATCTAAACCCGCCAAACGACCAACTATCATCTTCGTTACTACCGTAATCAGATTCATATTGACCATTTATATTATTAAATGTTCCGCGATTCGGCCTGATTATATAATGTACCTGTGGAAAATGATTATCTCCAAAAGCATAATGCATAGGAGATTTTGATTGACCAATAAATAGGCATACCAGTTGCCTGAGATAACAAATCGTGGCGGTTTCTTCAAAAGTATCGAATGCTGCCTGTATAAATGTCCTTGGTATGTTCGGGATAGATGTCTCAGTCCTTTTAATTATATAGTATCTACCATTTACCGAATAATCGTTATTAGGTAGGCCAGTCCCCCACTCAAATCCTTCACTTACATTTTCGTCTCCCCTTGCGGTTCTGTCAATAGGAGCAAAAATATTATCTGCTATTGATACATTCCCACCAAAAACTCTGATCGGAACATCGTTGTCATATCTAACCAGTACTTGAGCATTGTTTGGAACATCATTATCAAGTTGATCGAAAACAAGTGTGAAAAATCTGTTGTTGGTATTTATATGAGAAAACATTCCAACAATTTCCGTACCGTCTCCCGGATCAAAAAATCCATTAGCGTTTATGTCGTTTTGAATTGTGATTTTTTGTGCCCCTGTTTTGAAGGTTACATTAACCCAAATCTCTTCTTCAATCTGACCTTCGTTGCGTATATATATGTAACGATTGTCGTTGGCATTAGGTGAGGTAGGTGTTAAGGCTGGAATGCAATCTTCCCATCGCTCGTCAACAAGAATAAATGTTTGCCCTGACGTACCATCTCCTTCCCCAATTATGCTTTCTATTTTCTGATAATGCCCAGTAGAGAGATATTCATTAGTTGTTCTGTCTGGCACCGTTTTTCCTATTTGAACAATATTCACAATATACATTGGCTCATGCCATTGAAATATAGTTTCAAAATCAGCCTCTAAAATATTCGGTGCTCCAGAAGTTTTGTTGTTATACACATTTGGACTCACGACCATTTCAAAGAATCCGTCTGTACCGCCACGCCCTGTTTCCTCTGAACTGGCGACGCCAAATCCAGTTAAAGAAAACACCCTGTTACCGTCATTAGGGCTCGTGAAATTTGGGTTTGCGTTCCCACGATATTTACCAAAGCCTACATAATTTTTCCCATTCAACGGATCAACTATACCCATATCTGTTCTCTCACCCGGATTAATTTGTCCGTCATCAGTTATAATTCTGGGATAAGTAATCATGTCGATTAAAAAGTCCCTTGCTCTGGAGAGGTCTGAAGATTGAAGTTCGAAATTATAAACCTCAGAAAAATACCCCATTGGAGCAACGAATTGAATCCCATAATTACTCGGATTGTCTTTTATATCCTGAAGAGTTTCTGGAGAAATAAACCCGTCTTTAATGTCTTGAGAAAAAAACCAAACCCGATTTACTTCTTTTTCTCCAACAAGGGAGCTGGTGGTCCCTATAGTTCCCTCTCTCATTGCGTAAAACCCCATTCCCTGAACCACAACTCTTCCAGCTTCTTTAGACCTGACAACAGAAAATGACTTAGCCCATGATGGAATGTTATCAAGACCATCGATAGCTATTCCTGTGGCATAATAATTTGGTTCAAAGGCCTCTGGGGTATAAGTAGAAAAACTATTACCGGGAATGACTTTTGGATTGATGATATAATTGTGCCCACTCTGATCTGTATCGTCAGATTTAGTCGGATGATATGAATGATAATCCGGGTGTACTGTTGGTATTGGAAACGTATTTACAGTTGCGCCTTGAGCTTCAATGGCCCCGGTTGTAGTCCCGCAAGTTGGAGACCCGCCAACCCCAGCATGGATATTAACCTCAAACTTTAATCTACCGTAATTTTCTGTTATATCTGGCGGAAAACTAAAACTATCAAAATCGAATATGTTCTTAAATGTACATTTATCAGTTTTCTTTTTAGCATCTGTCAAATCAAATACTTCATGCACAGGCCCAACTACATTTGACACATTTGTTGCTCGACAAAACCCATTATATGATACATCCTGAGAATTTTGAGATAACGGGTCTCTACGATTTGGAATCTGAAAGTTTTTTAAATCAGCATCTTCTGTCACAAACCCTATTCCACCAACGCCATCAAACATTACAGGACCAAAAGAAAGTTTTTCTCCATTCATATACGGCTTATAATAGGCGGCATTATAAGGGTCTTTCAGTCCTATTTTTCCTAAATTCTCAATACATGAATATATTTTTTCACCACCGCTATCAGTAAATGTTGGTTCTTCATCTCTTTGCGGAGTCTCGATATTCATCAGCACCAATCTTTTATCAAAATATCGAATCGACTTTGCTCTATCTATATGTGATAATCTCTGATTTACTGCATCTGTCGGGGCCACTACTTCGGCATCAGTTATATCGGCTGGATCAATAAAATCTTTAACACTTATTTCCCCAGCAGTCAAGGGAATTTGAGCTATCAAAAACTCTTCTGCAAATACATCCAACGCAGCACCAGTATTTGAAGCCTGACGTTTAATTTGAAGCACGCCAAAATCCAAAGTATTTGTGATCCTGAATCTGATTCTAATTCCAAGATTTGTCGGAGCTAATGGAGTTGGTTCACGGCCAATAGTATTGTTAAAAGGATAAATAGACCCCTGCGATCCTAAAAGTGGAATAGCTGGAATAAACGGAGTGTATGGACTCCATTCTGTAGCGTCTCCGCCAACACCTGTTTCTTCATCTATATCCGTGACATACCTTATAGAATACCTGTACATTCCCGGAGCTAATCCACCGCCACCGCCAATAGTTTCTAAATTTATAAAAACAGGAATATCCAGTGGTTTTGATAGATTAACAGAATAAGCCGCAAGATTGAAATCAGCAAAATATTTCAATGGATCACCCGTAACTGCATCCACCATATCTTGCACATTCAAAATTATCGGCTCCCCATCAGCAGCTATAAATATCTCTCCCCCTATACAGTTTTCATTTGCATCTATCTGAAAATTCTTTTTATATACAAATGGCAAATCAACATTTTCAGCAACTTTAACTCCATCTACAATAATAAACGGCGCGACTGCCGCAAAATTCTCAGCCCAACATGATACTTTCTTTTGATTAACCCTGACAGCCCCCAAACAAGTGAATCCCTGATTTGGAACTGAAGGGCCAGACTCTACTGTAATATATCCGGCTTTTTCAATAGAACCCTTTCTGCCCTTCACTGAATCTGGACGCATATTTAAAGCATCAATATAAAATCCGGGCTGTTGACTTAAAAGATCAACCTCAACATCGGGTCTGGCGCCGACAGAAAACAGTCGTATATCTTGTTCGAAATCAGGATTCTTCGCCATTAGTAATTAAGCCTTTGATGATATTCGGCAAGGTCTTCACGTTCTTTATAATCCATTTGTTGCACACGATGTTCGGCCTTATACCAAGCTCCATCTGACTCATGATCCCTGCCATACAAATCTTTATTAAGTTCGTTATAAAGATTAACAAACTGTGATCCTTCAGCTAATCTTGGTTGAAGCCCCTCACGAGCACAATAAAGCGTAACTGCTCTTTGTAAAAACTTAGGAACAATACCGCCTTTGTCTATATCTGGAATTAAATCTGATCTAAAAAATACTTTTTCAAATCGACTTGTGCTTTTACTCAACATAACTCGCCCGTCCTGAATATTAAAAAAGAACACCGTATTCCCAGCTCTTCCGCCACCATTAGCCTGACTACCTTGAATACTAGCAAATACTCTTGGGTTATTTGATGCCTGATCTCTAAAAAATGGATCAGACTGATTATTTTGTTTGTTGTTTTTCACCAAACCCTTTCCGGCTGTAAAATACTGACGGGCATGATAAACGTTCTGGGCAGTTTGTATGTTGCAGAAATCGCCGTTAAATATATACATCTGACGAACATTAAATGCGCCCTCTGGAAGTTCAAAAGACAAGTTCTCAGGTATTTCTACAGTAAACCATTCTTTCATAAAATGAGCATCATAAGAAAGCTCCTGAAGGCAATTCTGAATCAAAAGCCTATAATACCCTTTAGTGTTATATCGGTAATCAGAATCAAGGGCTCTTTTGGTTATCTCCCTTAATAATTGACCGATTGGAACGAAGTCTTTATTTGAATAATTCATTAAACTTCTTCACTTTGATTAACACTTACAATTTTTTGGGTCGGAACCTGACCGTTTTCTCCAGTTGTGTCTGTGGCATCATTCAATCTGTCTTTTGGAATCATCATAACAAATCTTCCAAGATCGATTACTTGCCGTTGTAAAACAGAGAAAAGTTCTTGTGGAAATTCAAAATCGGCATCAATGTCTGCCGTACTCACCGGATCAAAGGTCGTGAACATTCCAATCTCTACCTTGTCCACGTCTGTTTTTTCTAATCCTAAAAATGTCATTATCTGACCATTTATATACCAATAAGCATTAGTAGAGGATGGTTTTTCAAATCTATTGTTATATAAATGCGGAGCCTCAACTTGTGAAGTTCTTGTAAATTGATTAAACACAAATTCTGGTTTACATTCGGGATCAGGATTATAAAAAGCAACATAATTAATCCCTCGATCAAGATCAAAGTTGTAAAACCCAGACGGAATTACAACATATTTTCTCCCAAGTATAGCATTCTTTATTGTGTTGTCTTTGGCTTCTATAATTGGAATATCTGGAAATGTATTTAAAAATTGTTGAGATCGGCGTTTTCCAAGGTGCTGACTCTTTAGTCTATCTCCAATAACCGTAATCCAATACGCGATTTGGATGTCTTCGATTTTGGCAGTTATTAAAGTCTGCTGCATTGCAGACCTCAATTCGTCTACAACTTGTCTTAAGCTATATTTCATGTCTTAATACTTAGATATAATTCCAACTTCTTTTCGTTTATTAAGATACGCAAAATGAGCTTCTTCTTGAGTATTAAAATATCCTATAAATTTTTTCTTTCCATTATAGAATATATTAGCTTGCCATGTAAAACGATTTTTATGCCAAGAGACGCCAGTATATTTTGAAGACGTTTTCTTTACCTTATATGCGTGAATTATATTTTCTCTTCGAGTAACCCATTCTAAATTATCTACATTATTATTTAATTTATTTCCATCAATATGATTAACATCTGACTTGTCTTCTGGATTTAAAATAAAAGACAATGCAACTAATCGTGAAACTCTAAATTTTTTGTGAATATTATTTTTACATAAATCAATATAAAAATATCTACAATTTTTATTAATTTCTAACTTTAAAATTCTACCGTTTCTCTTGTGTTCGCCAATTAATTGATTTGATATAATTCTATCCAAACTCCTTACATTCCCAAAACTACTAACTTGATAAAAACCTTCAAAATCAATTATGTCTTTCCAAATCTCCATTATGATAAAAGTGTAGCAAGATTATTAATCTCCGCAGCTGTCACTTGATATAAAGGATTACGGTCATAATTCTTTTTTGTGACAAAATCCAAACTTTTCTGCGATATCATATTCGTAAGTATGGCCGGAAACTCCAACTCGTCTGTTATCAAGGTTATGTTTGTTGGAAACTGAAGATATTCGATGCCGATGAACTTATTTGAAAGTTGGGGTTTAATCTCAATTTCTGGACCTGATGACAAACTTTGAGTTTTTAAATTTAAAGTAGAATCAATGGGTTTGTTGGTATTCCAGTTCTTATAAGAAAACGATGCGTAACCATTAGTTACATTAGGATTTCCACGAGCAAATATATTGTTTTCAACATCCTCCCATTCTTCAATTGTTAATCTTTCCGTAGCCTTATTTCCACTATCTGGAACCATAACAAATTCTGTTCTAAACGACTTAAATGGGTCGGTTTCAACCGCCGGATCGCCCTGAACATTACCGGATACATCCACCACTTTACATTTTGGAAACACGCCTAAAATGCTCCAAATGTAATTTGTGTCATATTTAATAGCCTTGAGTATGGCCGTGTCAAAAAGACTAAGTCTGGAAAATTTATTGCAAACGTAGATTCTGGTAATAATCAGCTCTCGAAGAACTTCTTCAGAGACTTTCTTTTCTCCAAAGGCAGCGTTAAATAATGTAACAACCCACTCTATCGCTTGGTTTATAGCTGGCTTATAGTCCCGATCAAACGTATATCTGTTGGAATCGGATGAATCCAGCTGGGCTTTGAGGTTGTCTACAATATTCGACGCTAAAATCATTCACATTACTCTTTTTTCACTGATCCTATTCCAGCTTCTTCAAACTCATTTAAGCTCCTTCCGTATCTTTTTCCACCATCACCCCTATTATACATCGGCTGTTCTTTTCTGTCTTTATCGGACATGATTTTCTCTCTCTCTTTTTCGGCATAATGAAACGAAAGGTCTCGTTTATTTGCCTCATAATTAGTACTTGGTTTAAGACCAGCATTACGAAGTTCGTATTGAATAGATTGTGGGGTCATGGCATTAACGGTAGTCATGCATTTATAAAGACTCTTCATGATCCTAAAGTCCATATTGAGTGCTTTTTTCATGTCTTCAAAAAAGATAATCCCAAAATGCCTATGTGCTTTAAGCCAATCGGATTCTTTTTTACTTCTACACAAGTATTGAGAATATACGTTTAATGTCATGCTTTTTCCGTCTCCCACACGTTCTTCTCCCGCATAATCAAACCAAATTGGATTTTTATATGGAGTTGCGATAACTCGACCAGATCGAATGTCATCAACAATTAAAAATCCCGCTGTGGGTGCGAAAAATGATATCGCATGTTCGGTGTCCAGATAATCTTCTGGATCAATGTCTTCTTCCCTTATTATTCCTGCCGATCCAAGGGCGTTGTCTTCATCTCTTGAAGCCCTAATCAACTGAGCAACATCCTCTATGCTTATTCCGCCAGAGGTTTCAATTTTTTTCTTTTCGAGTTCATCAACCCTATTAATTAGATTAACAAATTCCGACTTCTGCATCGTAACCATTTTCTCACTTTTAGGATTTCTTTTTGGCTGTTTCGACTTTTCAGAACTCTGTTGTTTTGGTGTTTCTTTAGGAGTTCCTGTTTCTTCTTTATCTTCTGAGATATTCATTTGTTTTTAAAATTAAAAAGAGTGGGGGGTTGATTCCCCCCACGCTTATGGGTTAGTATTATGCTACGTTCATATAGAAACTTCCCAGAGGATTATTGAACTGTAAAGACAACTGCGCTTCCACGTAGAAATCTTTAAAGTCCTCTCTGGTTCCGCCTCTACCCTTAGTCAAGGTGTCTCCAGCACTCATTTCAGGAATTCCTGACATGACGCATGGGGCAATGGTATCTTGATCAAGGACAAATATTCTTCGTTGCCAAGAAGATGGGAATACTGACTGCTCTCTGAACAGCTCACAGGGAACAAGAACGAATTCCATAGTTCCGAATGAGATCATGTGCAAGTTCAAATCTGCAAGATGATCTTTTGGCTCGTATCGAAGACCGTCTTGTTTGTAGATTTTAGAGAAGTTGTGCAACATCTCGGATGTGGCGTAGACGAAACGAGTACCGCCCTCGCTTTTGTAGTTGGTTTTAAAAGCCAACGTTTCAAAAGCAGTCTGCAATCCTGATACGGTTGGGTTCGCTGTTGCAGAACCAGCATCTAACATAGATGGATAAATCCCAGCCATTCCTTTTGCAATAACGCCACCTTTCAAAGTGTATTCACCCCTTTCTCCATTGAAGAGAGCGGCGAACAAGTCAACTCTTAATTGACGCATTTTATGTTGCTTCTGTATATCAAGATAGTCTGTAGTCCCTTTATTGATAAACTTCTGCAATTCAACTCGATCCCAACGCTCGGCTCTCATGAAGAACTGAATGAAATTAAATCGAGTAATGGTTTGAACTCTTTCGAAGTTCTCAAACGCATCCATTCCGTCTCCACGAATCGTTCCTTTAATGGAGAACTTGTCTCCACTTGCCACGGCAGGGAGCTGTTTTCCTGTTACAGACTTAACTGTAATATCATTACCAGCTATCGCGGTAATGGTTCCCGTGTCATTATTTGGATAATTAATCACAAGATTCACTCCCAACAGTTCTATGCTGGCAGCGGCCATTGTGATGGTTTGAGTTTGAACGGTATTTGCGGCAGCGGATTGTAAGGTCGCTGTTCCGTTTGTGGTCAATACCGAGCGTCCAAACCCGTATTCCAAGTATTCGAATTCATCAGAATCGTAATACTGAAATGGTTTAGCGTACAGCACTTTTAGCGCGTTGTACTGCGCTGGTGCTGCGTCAAATATTGACCGACGAATCTCCTTTGCTATCAGGTTTGATTCATCAGGTGAAAAGGCGGATTCAGTCGCATAATTTGACGACTGCGGGTTGGTGTTTCTTAATCCAAAAGGCAAATTCTGAACTCCGGGTGTATATACCTTCGAGGCGTCGTTAGCCATAATTCAGAATTTTAAGTTTATAACATTGTTAATATTTAAAGCCGGGTTTGTTTGTGCCACCAAATATGTTGTCGAGTTCCTTAGTCACTTTTTGTTGAGTGTTCTCTGGATTCACTGTACCACTCGTGCCGGGGCCGCCACTTTTTCTGATGGGTTGTTTTCCATCTAAAAGTTCTTGCTCGACATGAGTATTTACGGCGTTTTTCTCGGCAGCCTGAATTGCTTGCTTATATAGGCCAAAGCCCATTTTTGCCATAGCATAATTCGAATAGGCGTCTGGTGTTAAACTCCCGTCTTGATTAAAAAACAACTGGTTTACACCCCCATCACTGAACTCCTTTTGAATCCCTTCTAATACAGAAGATTTGGAATCAGGAAATGCTTGATTGAACTGCTTTACGGAACTCGGTACGGAATTGTTATACGCGTCTTGTGATTTTTGCGCATGGTCCAAGTACTGAGCACGTAGGCCGTCAATAGTTGATTTGTTCGTTGAAAATTTTTGTTTCGATGTTTCAATGGTATCATTAATTCTTCCTTTGAGATGTTGGTCGATGGGCTCTCCTTCGGAATCTTTACCACTCTGATACATGTCCCATTCTTCAGATGTGAATTTATTTGAGGACATGATGTTGACAATTTCTTTAGAAGAAAAGTCATTTACATTTTTTGTATAGTCTGCTCCGGGATATTTTGTAATTCCTTCGGTCCAGTCTCTACCACTATTAAAATCCATAATGGCATTTTGAAGTTGTGGCGGTAAGTTAGTTACAACCCCTTCGGCCACTTGGCGACTTCTCTCTGCATTAGCAAAACTTTCAGCATCTTTTCTCCAAGAGCCTGTAACTGAAGCTAATTTATCCAAAGACTCAATTCCCAAAGTTTGTGTCACATAATCTGAAACAGCTTTAGGGTCATTCATATCAATCTCTAAATTCTGTGCCCCGCCTATTTTCATCTCACCAACCAACTCATGATTTATGACTTGCGGCTCATAAGCTGGATTCACTATTTTACTCGGCTCTTTAATTTCTTGTTGGACATTTTCGCCAACCTCTTGTTGTCGTTCTTTCGGCGTTTTTTCTGGAGCTGCGGTCTGAATACCTTTATCTCCCACCGGACCTTGATCACCTTTATTTCCCTCTGGAGCTTTTTCTTCGGCTGGCTTTTCTTCCGGTTCTGGTTCTTCTTTAATCACGGCATCAGCCGGATTTGCTCCATTTATACCTAGTTCAGTGTTTTTATTGTGAATTTCTTTTGCTACCTCTGTGGCCCTATCAGAACCAGTAAAAGCAGATAAGGCACTTAGAGTGCTCATGGATTCCTCAGTTATATTTAATTGAGGTTGTTCCTGCTGGATGGTTTCTTGTGTTTCTGGCATTCTGGTTTATTTATTTACAAACTTAAAAAAAATATTTTTATTTCGTTCCCTGCTTAATAAGGTCTCCAGATATCTTGTCAGAATTCATCTGAAATTTATTGACCCTATCAGCACTCTTTTCGACTTTATCACCCGCAATATGTTTGTCTTCTCTGGCGTTCTGTTCATCTTGAGCCGCGAGTTCTGTAGCTTGGGCTGCTTGTACCTGTTGATTAAGTTGTTCGGCGTTGATTTTGTCAAGTCGAATATTAGCTGCGGCAGTCTGACGAAGTGTTCGCATTACTTCCCTTGGATTAGACCTTCCACGTAGGTCGGCAAAGTCCTTGTCTGTAATCAACCCCAATTCTTTAAACAGGAACAGCTCTTGATCAGCAATTTTTTTAAAGACATCCTCAGTATTTTCTCTTGTAACAAACACCCGGAAATCCTCATTTCGAAGGTCTTCTGACAATGTAAATACCTCATGACCATCTGGCCCGACAATATTAACAAGCTCTCGCGGATTATCCAGATAAATTCTTTTTCCTACCGTAGCAATATGCTGATACATCTGAAGGAAACAATCAGTAATAGCATAATAAAATGGCTCTTGCATCAACGACCCTCTTTGAATCATCAGCTCAGTTACGCCCACCAACTGATCTGGCCCAGTAGACTGGCCTTGAAGTGGGTCGTTAATTCCACTCATGCGCTGGGTCATTTCATAGATGTCAGAAATAATCGATCCCAACTGATATGTTCCGGCTCCGGGGGTAGCGTCATATTTTCCCACCGTATTTGGAACTCCCTTGTTTTTAGAATTTACAAAAACAGTTTGACCATTTTTCATTTTCCTTACAATGTCTCCTTCCGATTGATTGGTGCCATGAATCGCAGAATGATCAAGTATTGTGCCTGTTCCGCCAGAATTGTTGATATGAGATTCTTGGACCGATAGAATCCTGTTAATAAGACGTTGTGGATTTATAATGGAGTCAAGCGGTGAAAGAATTTCCCCTTCTTGATACGACCATGTGCCTACTTTAAATGGAAATTTAATATTATAGGCATGTAAGTTGTCTTGTTCTTGATATGGATAAATTCCATAATCTAAAACAACATCTACGGTCTTGGCTTTATTGTTTTCCCTTTTGGCAGAGGCGAAAACTTCTTGAGGAATAATCATGCAATATCTCAAGACATCTACATCATGCATGACGGTTTTATTTTTTAAATCTCGACCAAATAATTTTCTGCTTTCTGGAGTGTCTGGTGGATCAATTAAGTCGCTTTCGGTATATCTTGGTTTTTCCTCTCCTTCTTTAATGTGATCTATCCGAGTTAAAATCGGGTAATTGTCAGGATCGTTGACCCATCCATATTTATAACGTTCCACGTCTCGCCAAAAAACCTTGTACTGCGGAACTCGAATTGCACCCTTGGTAAAGCCACCATATTTATAGTTGTAAATAAAGTCGTTGGCTCCGGTGTAATAATTTGAATAGGTGAAATAGTTGTTATGATAATCTTTGGTGAATTGCTCGATCATTTCTTTGTTCTCCCTATCCATATCCGGGAACCTTTCAAAGACTAAAGTTGGGTCCACGATATCAAGTCTTCCCTGAAATTGAGAGTCAGTCAAATCTCGCTTATAACAAGAGCGATCCCAGAAAAACAAATTCGATGGAAACCATTCGAAATTCATCTCTGAATTATGAGGAAATCCCTCTGCAACACAAAGGCCGCTTAAAGCCAAGTCTTCGGCAAATTCAACTTGCATGCGCGGAAACTGATTGTAGTCAGCGCAATATTGAAGAAGTTTGTTTTGTTGTTCAATGAGTTCATCCGCATAGGCATTCTCAAATATTTGTGTTGTGTCCTGCTCATTTTCCCCAACTCCAAAAGAGTCCCGAAGCTGTTGATCCAACGCATCATTAACTCTAAATCTTCCAACAAGATTTGAAAAAAACAGAGCTTCAGCCAAACGTTCATCACGACGAGTTTTTACTTTTCCTGATGTACTATTTGCCGCAGCATTCATGTTAATATTTATAGCGTTACCACGATATTGTTCCACCATGGGACGAATAATATTGAATGCGACTTTTATCCTGCCAGTTTCCCCGCCTGATTCGTCCTTTAAGAACGCTTCCAAATCTTCATCCACCAACCACTGATCGTTGGCATAAAATCTTCTTATAATCGATGATTTACGCACAAAAGCCCGGTGCAAATCGCCGAATCCAATTGAAATACAATACTTAGCAAAAGCAGCGTGATAGTCTTTGTCTTTTGTTTCGGTTATTCTATTTGGCTTGGGATATAATCCCTCTTCGAACATAAACATCTCAAGCTATTTTAAATTTTGCGTCTTCTTCGTGCCACATATCAATAACTCCAATCATTTCAGATTCTTCTTCAGCTTCTTCGTTTATTGAAATAGAATAGCTCTCTTCTACTCTTTCAAGGAGTTCTGGAATGTTTTTCATTATTTTTTCTGTGGCATCCACATATCCTTTATATTCTTTCAACGCATCGGCGTCAATTTTCGCGGGATCAATTTTTATTTTTGCAATCGATTCCCAATTCTCCAGCATTGCCTCTGCAATTTTAAGAATTCTGATCCGGGCACCGAGTTTATAAGATCGCATTTTTTCAATAGCATCTCTCATTTTATCAGTATAATTCCCTTGAAGTAAGCTGTTATATTTATCTTTTGAAATAAACCCATGGTACGCCCTGTCTATTGACGCCGATCTCTTAGATTCATTTTCTCCCCAAATCACAAACGGGCTGGCTTGATGTCCAATAAAGAATGCAAAAAGTATATCTGGTCCAGCCATGGTCTTAAATTCCTCGGTTCGTCTCAGCTCTGGGTAATCATAAAAAAGCTCTCCCTTGGATTTAGGTAAAAACATGGAATGTCTATTCACAACCAAATTCCGGTTCATCTGTACTTTCATGTTCTTTTCCTCTCGCATCTCCACAAATATAAACCTTTAATAAACTTTCTCTCGTTTTGGTTTTCGAGTTAAATTTCCGTCCTTGTCTCGCACAATTGGATATGTGGTGACAAATTCTGGTTCGTCTTCATTTATTTTAATAGGCAGCTCAAACTCATAGGTAAGATCACATATATAAGCAAACACCAGTGAAAATAAATTATCATCCCTATATTTTTGGGGGTCTTTGGTTCCCCATTTTTCCACCATCGATGCTGTGACCATACACACAAAAGTTCTGAGCTGAAAATAATATTCTTTAATAAACATCCTTGTACCATATGTAACCATAAAACTCTTCATTGTTGCTATTATCAGTTTGGTTCTGTTGCCATGGTTATCTATTCCATGAAGTAAAGTTTTACCCCCCCGATATAGATCGGGCAATTCAGAATTCTCCACCAAATGATAGAAGTAGCCTTTATGAACTAGATAATCAATATAGGCTGTGGCGACATTCATTTCTACCAGTTCCTTCACTTCATGCTTCGAATCTCCTTTATAATACATATTCATTAACATACATTGAAGAAATACCTCTTTATGATCATTAGACCGATAATCCACCAAACAAGCTGGAGACATAAAATAACTATCAAGCATGGTGGATGACATATTAGAAAATCCATTATCACTTTGAATTGGGTCGGTGCCTTGTTTGTACCTGTGAATCCAGTCGTCTTTTGGATGTGAAAACAAGGTCACTGGAGAACTGAGAACTTCATCGTCTGAGGCCGGAACAAACACTGAGCCTTTAATTTTATATGGCACATCTTGGTTTTCCACCGGATGATCAAAGTCAAAAACTGGTTCAAAGCGTCCGTACTGTGGCCTTACTTTGTGGTCAATTGTATTAATT
>SDBT01010532.1_pt1 | contig 14925 bp, 25 predicted proteins | sample 2277101 | NCBI WGS metagenome assembly SDBT01 (sample SAMN10404973, study PRJNA504765) | marine sediment metagenome | isolation source: marine sediment core GS10_PC15, 103 cmbsf | place: Arctic Ocean: Southern Knipovich Ridge | collected 2010 | reverse complement strand
ACAGGTTTTCAACTTGGGAATATGCCGGTACAGATAACAGAGGAATTCATTTATTTTGGGCTTCTAAATGTATCACAGTTCCAGAAGAATTCAGAGAGTTTGGAGAAAAATTTAAGCGGGAGAGAATGAAGCAAGATGGATAACAATACAGGAATTATTATTATTCTTGGGCTTTTAGTGGTTCTAGTAATCGGGGGCGGTATTGTAATGTCTATGGAAAATTCTGATGGTGTTGAGGATGCAAAGTTTTGGCATGACTTGGGATTTGAAGAAGGATATTACAAAGGACTCAATGAAGGTAAAGAAATTAATTTGGATTTTTTATCAGGGCTTGTTGGAGCAAACCTTGTTGATGCTCTACTTGAAAAAGAGGGAATTGATTTTAAGGAATTGAATGAAACGGAAGTATATCATTTTTTGGAAACATTAAGAACCGGAGACCGAGAAGCAATCTCAGATGCGTTTGAAGAACTAAAAGAGAAGTACGCTAAGAAGCAGGAGATTGAGAAGTAATGAGTTTTTATGTTCCTAGTGAAGTACCTTTAGCTTGGATTATAATTCCTTTTTTGTTTGGAGTAATAGTTACTTTGATTACACAAATGATATTCAAATTTTTGCAGGGTTCTACGAAGGTGAAAGAATGATTGATAAAAAAGATTTTTGGACTACCTTATTTTTTGTTGGTCTAATGGGCTTAGCAATTGGTTTTCTTGTAGCTGTTTTTTTGAATATCCAACTTGATGATAGAAATTTTATTGATTTTAATTCAGCAATGGAACTTGACACAGAATTGAATAATTATTGTAATTCTCATTATGGAAATATGTTTGGAGTGAATCGTTGGTACTATGACGCTTATGGAAAGTTCAGTGCTTTTCAATGCAAAAGCAATTCTCCAATAGAACCAGTTACAAAATTGTTGAGCAAGAGGAAAAACAATGGGGGTTTGAGAAGTAATGAAAGTAAAAAAGGTTTATGTTGTTTTTAGGAGTGGACTTAGAATACATTCAATTTATACAACTGAGAAAGAAGCACGACATATAACTTATGGACAAAAAAGCGAAGAAAACTTGTTTTTTCTTGAACTACCAAAAATTTGTGGTTTTGCAAAAAGTTACGTTTATGATAAGAAACATGAAGGAAAAAGATTTATTTGTTAAAGGAGAGTGAAGGCGGGAAAAATGGTTAGGTTAAGTGATTTTTTTAATCCTGGATTTGCTTTGTTTGGGGTTTGTCTATTGTTTTTTTTTGGGTTTTTAGGTCTGTTGTTAGCATTTGTTTCGGGTTGGAGAAAAATCAAGGGGGTATTTGATGGGTGAAAAGTGTGTTTTGTGTGGGAAAGAAAAGGGGGATTTTACTTTGTTCAAAGGAAAGCCTTTAGGGATTGAATGTATTCAAAAAATCAATTCAACGGTTTTAATTAAACCAGGTGACAGGCCATAATTTTTTAGCAGGGGAAAGACAATGACTAAATGGTTTTGCATTGGCTTGAAAAGCAAAATTGACAGCAAACCCTCTTGTGGTTTAGTTTTAGACATTAAAGTAATCAGAAACAAAACTGGTCAGCCTTGGAACATAAATCTTTGCTGTCCGGTTTGTGGTTTTTACATGAGTAAAAAGGGGAAGGAATGAAAAAACGCTTATTTAATTTTACTGCTTGAAGGAGATTTTTGGTATGTTAAAACAAGTTGTGTTTGCTTTTCTGGTTCTTTTAGCAATTATCATTGTAATTCTGGTTCCAAGCCTTTTACTTGGAAACCCTAAATTTGCTGACCTTGCTTTACCACTTGGAGTAACGCTGGTCGGGGCTTTTATTTTCATGTTTGCGGTTCTTTTTGAATTTTTGTTTATTGAAGAAAAAGAACAAAAAGATAATGCTAAAGTGATTAAATGAATTACAATACAACAACAAAAAAACATTTAGCTCAGTTCATTTGGATGCCTTACTTTGAAAAACTCAACGGGGCAATCTTGGACGTTGGGTGTTCTGTTGGAACTCTGGCTAGTGTTGCTCCAGAAAGGGTTATTGGAATTGACAAGGATAAAAAGGCACTGGAAATCAATTGGAAAAAGGGATTCAAAGCAAAATACGCTGACGTTGAAAAAGAACTTCCATTCAAGGAAAATTTTTTTGCAGGAATTTTTTGTAGCCATGTCATAGAACACTTAAACAATCCATTGTTTTTAATGAAAGAAATGTTCAGGGTACTAAAAAAGGATGGGAAACTTGTTTTGCTGACGCCAGACTACATTTTAACTCATGACAAGGAAAGCGGTTTTTGGTCTGATTACACTCACAAAAGACCGTTCATTAAAATATCACTGAAAAAAATTGCATTTGATGCAGGCTTTAGAAATTTTTCTGTTAAACACAGGATTGGACAATTCAAAGGTATGACTTTTATTACTGATTTGTTTGGCTTGGAGTTAGCGCAAAAGTTTTTTCCTGGTGTTAACTTGATATTAGAGGGCAACAAATGAGGAAAGAATCCCTTTAAATTAGGTAAACCCTATTTGTATAGGGGATTTGAATAAATGTAAGGCTCCTTTTAGTAGCTGTATCTTTGCTTGTGCTTTTTCCTACTGCCAACGCTTTCATTTGTGACTTTCTTGGCTGTGGGTCACCAAGCTTTTTTCTGGTTGACCCAGATCTAAATTTCACTGACTTACTAGACGTAACCATTACCAATCCCAAGAACTCTCAATTAGTTCAATACAATTCTAGCATAGCAATGTGGGAAAACGTTGACGTGAACACCATTAGAGATGTTAACAACGCCAACTTTTTAGAAGACCAAAATATTTCTGACTTAAACAGGTTTTATGTTGAGGTTGTTGGTGACACAATGACTGGTGATCTTATAATGGGTGCTGATAAATCAGTTATTTTTAGGAACACAGACACAGGTATCAATTCACCTTCTAATAGGGTTTTGGACAGTCACGCAAGAGTAAATAATATTTTAAGAGGGGGAAAAGTAAGCATTATTTCAGGCGATCAATCAATTATAGGTCAAAATAATGATATAAATATTTTTGTTTTGCGCTCAATTTTTTCGTTTGGTGGTGAAACAAAGATAAAAACTCCTACAGGGGAAAAGGAAATAAGAGAACTGCAAGCATGGGAAAGCGTTTTGAGTTTTGACTTGAAAACAAATTCGGTTGTAGAATCTGAAGTTTTGAGTTTGGTTTCAAGGACTGATACAGAATACTTTTTGTTAAACGGTTTTCTAAGGGTTACAGCAAAGCACCCATTTTACACTGAGAGGGGGTGGGTGAAAGCTGAGAATCTCCAGGTCGGGGAAATGATTTTTTCACTTGACGGATGGCAACCACTTGAGAAAAAAGAATTAATAAAAAAGGAAATTAAAGTTTTTACCTTGAGTGTTTCAAGCCCTAACAACTATTTTGCAGGGGACTTTTTAGTTCACAATAAAGACGAAGAAATTGGGTATAGCATCAACTTAACCGCAGGTACTCCTTCTGGTGGTAATACTCCGGCTGGACAAGTGAGGGTTATGTTGCCGGCTGGGTCTGGTACTGGTTCGGATGGAAACTTAGCAATATTTACAGCTAACGGGGGAATGTTTGAAATCAATGATACTGACCCGTCAGGAATTGGGGTATTACCAACAATTCATATTTCAAACGGAATTCTATCAATAAACAATTCGATCTGGTTTTTAGATCAAACAAAAACAATAGATGGCTGTGCTTACTTTCCAAACTGGAACTATAACGGAACATCAAACACAGAACTAGGACAAGTATGCATGGATTCAGACAATAACAAATTTTTAATTAAAACAAATGATGTAGGCATGGTTTTGGATTTTGACGCAGGGGAAACATTTATAATAAGCCAAAACGGTACTGAAAGAATGACAATCACAAATATTTTAACATCAATTAAAACAGCCACTACTGAGGTCGGAAAGCTAATCGTAAATAGGGTTGGTTCAAACATTGCCCCTCTAATAATTCAGGGTTCTGATTTTCTTGGCAGTCCTTTCAAGCCGGGTTTTGCAATTTGGAATAATGGAGAAACTGCTGAGAGTGTTTGGACTTATGCAAATAGAAATAACATATTCCACTTTGCCACATCAGCACCGGTAAACCAAGGCGCAACAGGCCCTTTTAGAATTGATGCGTCAGACGGCGATTTTGAGAGTGATGGAAACGGAACGGTCGCAGGGGTGATTTTTGCCGATGGTGGAATTGTTGATGCGGGTGATTTAAATTTTGTTGGTGATGGAAGCGGTCTTGCTCATGGTGGCATATATTTTGATGGTGGGCTTGCAGCAGCCTCAACCTTTGATGTTATAACCACTAACACGGGAGAGGCAAACAAGGTTAAAATAACTGGTTTTGATTTTGACACTAACGCTAACAATGTTTCTTTTAATTCTGATTCAAACAACCTCGTTGTTAATATTGCGGGAGATTATTGGATTGCAATGAATTTTTCTTCTAGTTCTTCTCAATCAAACGATTACGAAGCAGTTGTTTATGCTAATGGGGGTTCTAGGGATACACAAGTTCATGCACATAGAACAACTTCAACTGCTGGAAGGGTTGCTAATTTTGGGGATAGTGGGATAGTTTCTTTTAATGTGGGGGACACCATTGAAGTGTGGCTTGTCAGGAATGATGGTGGCGCTGTTACAAGAACAATGACTTTTGAACACGCAGATTTATCCGTGTTTCAATTAGGTGGTTAGGGGGGTTGAGAAGAAATGAAAAAGTTTTTAACAATGTTTTTAGTGGTTCTTGTAATTGGTTTTGCAAGTGGGGGGATTAATGCGGGAGATTTGATTACACAGGAACAGCTTGATGGATTCGATATTGACTCGACAGGGCTTAAATGCAAGTATATTGTTCCTTGGAATAATAGTTTGATTTCAAGGCAACTATTTTTTTCAGTTTCTTGTTTGGCCTTGAGAGAGATTGATGATCCAACATACGAGTACCAAGTAATTAGAGATAAAAAAATGGTTTACTCAATCACTTACAAAGAAGGAAAAGAAATACTGGACACTCACACAGTTCCACAAGCAAAGGAATTTATTGTTTCAAATTGGACTGCTGGCGGTATTAAGTTCAGGGAAGAAATCAGGGCACAATTAAAAGAATGGCAAAATGATCTCTCAGATTTTAACCCGGATTTTGACTTGGATGACTCGGATTTAAATTAAAAAAATTTTTTAGTGTTTAACTTGAACAAAGAAAACAGTAGTCAACTGAACAAGGCTTTGCTTGTCTGCATTTTTTTCCTGTTGTTTTTCACCTTGATTCCAGGTCAATGGCAGTGGGTTGGGGATTTTAACTTTCACTTTGAAAAAGCAAAGCAAAGTTGTGCTAAAGATTATCCACAGGAAAGTTGTGATGGTTACTATCCTTTGCTGCACTTGCTTTCCTCTAATTTTTCTTTTTCCATTCATGCCTTTTCCAGTTTTTTAATGGTTTTGCTTGTCTTTGTGACTCCAATGATCATTTTTTTGATAACAAAGCACTGGTTTTCTGTTTGGCTTTACTTTTCTGCAACTCAGTATGTTTACTTGATTCAAGCTGGAGGGGCTTATCCACAGGCCTTGGCTGGAATCTTTTTGTTGTTGTTTTTTTTGGTTAAAAACAATTGGCTGAGAGCTGGAATTCTTGTTTTAGCGATTCTTTCCCATTCTCAGGCTTTCTTGTTGTTGTTGTCTATTTGGTTTGTGTTGCTTTTCTTTGAAAACTTCAAGTCTTATACGAATTTTTTACCTGCTTGCAGTGGTTTGTTTGGAAAGCAAGCAGTTGACCCGATTGGTCAGCAGATAGAGATTGGGCTTCCAAGTAAGTTGAGTGGACCGGTTATGGTGAACTTGAAGGATATTGCAAACTTTTTTGTCAGGACTTTTCCGCTTCCGTTTTTGTTGGCTGCTTTTTGGCAACTAAAAAAGGAAAGGGATTACGCTTTAATCCTGATTTCTTTGGTTATAGTTTATTACGGTATCGCAATGGGGCAGGCAAGAATTTTTTTGGTTATTCCTTTGATTTTGCTTCCTTCTCTTACAAGGTTTTATTTAAGCCTTGATGGTTGGTGGAAAAAAGGTTTCATTGCACTTTCAATTATTACTTTTGCGATTAATTTCGGGACATGGTTGCTTTACAAAATCAATTGTATTTCTACATAATTCTCCAATCATTTTAAAGTCTAAAAGCATAATATACAACGGTATTATGCAGAAAATTACAGACAAACTTAGGGCTTTGCAAATGGATAACAAAGGACAGTTAGGAATTGCAGGTACATTGCTTGGACTTCTAATTGCTTTGATTATCGTTGCAGTCGTAGCATTAGTTGTGGGAAATGTGTTGGCAATCGCAGGATTGACAACTGGCCTATGGACTTTGGACGACCTATTGCTATCCGTTGTCTTCGTGTTAATAATTATCGGAGTAATGGTTGCAGTAACCGTTGGTGTTGCAGGAAGAGCATAAACTCCAACAAAGAAAAGCTCAAACTTGGCAAAGGTGTTATTATCCCTTTGCCATATAAAGGTTGCAAAATGGAAGTAATAATTTTTAATTTTTGGCTGCTCATAATAATTTTCACAGTATTAAATGCTTTTTGGAGAAAGAACGCTGTTTTCTTGCTTGTAGCTGGACTATTAACTGTTGCGTTTGGAAGTGCAATTACTTTTGATGGTTTGAGGGTTGTAAATGGTTTTGACCAGACAACCGGTATTTATAATTATTTAACTTTGTTTCCGGCAAATGACCAGTTGCTTGCGATAATTGCAATTGTTACTCTTCCGCTTGGAATTGCACTGGCTCTTTTCAGCTTGGTTGTGCTTTTTACTGAGTTGATAAAGGATTATAGGTTGTGGCAGCATAGCTAGTAATCCTTACGTTAAAAATCAGGACGAAGTAAACGTTGCAAACGAGGCTTATGCTTTTTATTCTAATATTTCCAGTCCAAGCTTTGTTGGTTTTGAGGATTTTTCTCCTGAAGAAAAGTTCTTGCTTGAAAAATTCATAATTAACCCTTATGTCAGAGAGGTAATGCTTGCAAACCTTAACCAAAAGCAAGTTAAACTTTCAATGGCTTATTTTAACCTGATAATTGGTTGCAACATGGTGAAAAAGCTTGAGCAAAAAATTGACTTGACTCCAAGTGCAAACTTGTATTCAAGAAAGCTCTTGGCCTTGATTCTTTTGTCAATGGGAACAGAGCAGACTTTCCTGAAAACCATGCTGACAAATTACTCTATTTCAGAGCAGAGGCTGGAGGAAAAGGCTTACCAGGAAATAAAGCAGGATAACAAGGAAGAAGAAAAAAAGCAATGGAAATTTTTCCCTAAACGGAGGTGAAACAAATAAAAATTTTGGATAAGATTAAGATTGCAAAGGAAGCAGCAAAGATTGGAGTTGGGGGAGTTCAAGGGAAAATCTCTGAAATCCAAAAGCAAGACAAGGAATTTAAAGAGAAAGAGCTTGAAATTCTTGGAGAGTTCGAGGACAAAATTGATTCGGTTTTGGATAATCAAAAATTGATTTTAAGCAAGTTAAACGAAATAGAACAGGAGATGAAGTAAATGAAAAAGGCAAAATTTTTTGATTTTATAAAAGATGACATTCCAGAAAAAGAATGGGAAGCCCAATTTATAGTAAGTAGAAACAAAGCGTTTATGAATTATCTTGTGATAATTGGTTTTGGATTTATGTTAGTATTAATTGTTAGTGCAGCAAGTATTAGTTACCTTCAAAACGTTACCCAATGCGAAATTGAATTTAGAGGAAAAATGATAGGCAACTTTGAAATTGATTCTGCTGCTTTTGAATTAAACAAAGACTCTGTAAACGAATTTAATATTTCAGAAGTTGATGGAAAAATTTATTTTAAAGGGCCTTGTCGCTTTTTAGATCAAGTTGTGGAGGAGAACTAAAATGGCTTTACTTGAAGTATTAGTAGTATTATTTTTTGGGTTCATTTTTATTTTATTAATGGGTTATATTGCAGTCATTGGAAGGATTGGCTGGCAGTTCTTCAAATACAATTTTCCTTTAACTAAAAGGCGTGGAACGCATTACCTTATTTTGGGAAGAGATAAAAGGTTTAAATGGATTTATTCAAAGTTCAAGTCTGTTTGGAAATGGCCTGATGGAACCAAGTCTTACATTGGAAAGCAGTTTGACAGAATGACCCAGACAGCAGAGCCACTTGTTTTTCTTGTTGAAGGTTACCCTACTAATGCAATGCTTGCAGAGCAATTGCCTCCAGAGGAAATGTCAAGGCTGATTAACAATATCATTAAAGAAGTTGAAACCACTTCAAGGCTTGAGTCAGAGATGGGTGAAACAAAGACAATGCTGATGGACAAGGTTGTCCCAATAATTACTTTGTTGTTTGCCGGAATGGGTGTTTTGGTTGGCATTGCAATAATAATGAACCTCACTGAAATGAGTGACCAAGTTACTTGGGCAATTGATTCGTTGAAGGAATTGAAGCCATTAATTGAAGAAGCAATAACTGAGTATCAGCAAAGAGGGATTTAATGCCAAGAAAAAAACTATACGTTGCAGGACAGCTTTCATATCACTGGCAGCCTTTTGGAGTGGGGATTCCAATAAAGTCCTCTGAAAAAGGAAAGGCTGCAATTGAATCCTTTTTTTTCTTAATGTTTTCAATGCTAGAGCATGGTTATCTTGAAAAAGATGACATAATGAAAAGGCTTGAGAACCATTCAAAAACATTGGAGGTAATAAAAGATGGATATAAAGGAAAGATTGTCAGGGAAGGATGACAGCATTTACTCTGACAAACAAAAGCAAGAGTTCCCAGAGGATTTCGAGCCAAACCAAAAAGAAATTGACAAAGCAGGGGACTTAAACTTAAAGGAGTTTGTTGCAAAGAAGAAAACAAGGGACAAAGAAAAAGAAGCTCTCAAAGCAAAGAAACCAGTTGAACCAGAACCAGTTGAAAGAATTGAGGAAGAAATTCCTAAGCAACCACAAATAGAAGAGCAACCAAAACTAGAACAACAAAGCAATTTCACAAAGTCACTAACCATTTACATGACCCCAGACAAAGTTGAGCAAACAAAAGAAGCATTAACCGGTGCAATTCAAGGAGGATATGGTGTTGTAATGCAAGCAGGAGTTCAAATCACACCCCAAAACGTTGAAAAAGTAAAGTCGGTTCTAAAGTATTTTGCTGATAATGGGTACTTGGTTGTGATTTCAGGGGAGATAGTGGAGCCTGTTTTTGATGAGTCAGGCAAATGACTTCAATGAAACCTTTGAAGAGTACCATTCACTAATAAGAAAAGAGATTGCAAAGGACACTGACCTTGAAATAAAGCTTGCTAAAGTTGAGCAACTGGTTTTTATTTTGGACTCTCTTGTTTCAGATCGCTTTGGTGAGGAGTACATTAAAGATGCTAATAAGATCAGAAAAATCCTCAAAGCTGGTTCTTATTTTGACAAAGAATTTAGTAGAGAGGTTTTGGTTAATTACAATCAACCTGGCACTATGAGGCGAAGGCTTGACCTCTTGCGAGAGTGGCTATCATTAATGCTCAAAGAACACATTCCATTTAAGTTAAATGAGAATTTGAACAAAGTTGATTTTGGTGATAATTAAAAATGAAAAAAAATATTAAAAAATTAATTAATAGAATTTTTGGTCGTGAGGATTTAAATATTTTAGAAATAGGCATAGGAATTTTGATTATAATAGTAATGGCATTTGTTGGATTGTTTTTATTAAAAGAATTGTTTTTTTGGTTCTTAAAAAACTTTTTTGGGTGATTGAATGGGAATGAAGGAAGTTAAAATTTTGATGAAACTTTCTGTATTTTTTATTATTGGAATGATTATCCAAATCTCTTTAGGGCTTTTTATTAGTTTGTTAATTCTTCCAAATTTAAAAGAAAATATTGAATATATTTTTTATGAGAACTATTTTAATTTTGGTTTTAATTTTTTTGCAATAAGTTTAATCACTGGAACTTTTATTGTTATTTTATTGACATTGTTTCTTTCCTATTCATTATCTTTCAAATTAATAGATTTAATAGTAGGTTGGAATGATGTAAAAGAAAAGTTTCCAAAGATTTTTAAAAAAAGGTGTTGAAGTTGCCTTACAGTCCAAAGCAAAAAGTTATTTTAGAAAAAGAAGACGTTGAAGACATGATTGTAAAAGCACATGACTTGTTTATTGACGAAGAAGACAAAGCCCTGAGAGTAGCTAGTTTAATAGCGTTCTTGTGGCTTGCTGGAACAAGGATTTCAGAAGCAATTTCAGTTAGAAGAGAGGATGTAAAAATGGACGAGCATTACCTTTACGTTACAATCACCCCTTTAAAGCAATGGACAAAAACAAAGGACGGAACCAAAAAAAAATTAATTCCTGTTTCACTGGTTTTTCCAAGAAAAAAAACGATTTTCACAAAGCTAATAATAGAACAAGCACTTGCAACTGAGTCAGGGCAAAAGCTTTGGGATATGCTGAGGGAAACTGCTTGGGATTATATTGTCAGACTGAACCCCAAAATTTATCCGCATATGTTTAGAAATAGCAGGGCCACTCACTTTGCTGATAGTGGAGCCGGTGATGACCAAATGAAGAGATGGTTTGGTTGGTCTCCTAAAAGTCATATGCCGTCAAGATATATTCAGTATTCAAAAATCCAGATGTCAAAACTAGGGAACATGATTGAGGAGGAAGAATAATGGCTGAGGAAGAAGCAGAAGAAAAGCAATCTGAAAGCCCTCTGTTTTCAGATTATGAAAGAATTTCAGCTTTGTTAAATGATGCTCAAAACCTATCAAAGCAAAACAGGAACTACAACCCTGCAACGTTCAGGGATTATTTTGTTGTCTTGGCTGATATTCAAAGATTTTTTTACCCACTATTTGGCGGTGGTGAAAGTATGAAAACAATCGAAGAGGACGTTAAGGCTCTTGACAAGATTACCAGAAGTGCTTGGAGAAGGCTTTTAACTGAAAAAGACTACAAAGTTCCTTCACAAATTTTTGATGCTTTAAGTGACTTGCACACTGATTTAATGATTTTAAAACAAAAAGCAAACCTGGGAATTAAAGTCAGGGAAAGGCTCATTCCAAGAAAAAAGCTTGAACGTGCTTTAGAGTAGTTTTTAAAATGCTTAGAGTAAAACAGTTTGGACAATTGTGCTTGGACAGAGTAACTAAGGACAAAGACTTGGCTATTGGAATAACTGCCCCTGAAGGTGACGGAAAAAGCTGTTTAAGTATTGGTCTTGGCATTGGAATTGACCCTGGTTTTAGCTTGTATAGGAACATTTTGTTTTCTCCAAGCGTGAAGGAAGTAAGAGACAAGATTTATAACTTGCCTCCTTACACCCCGATTATTGCTGATGAGGCAATTAAAATCATGTACAAGCTTAATTGGGGTACAAAGATTCAAAAGTATTTGAACAAGATTTACGCTGTTTGCAGGAACCAGAACAAGATTTCTATTTTTAATATGCCAAGGTTCACTGATTTCTCAGAGTATTTCAGGAACCACCGGCTGAGGTTGTGGGTTCATATTGTTGACCCGATTAGTAATGAGAAAAGAGAGGGTCACGCTGTTGTAATGGCTCGTTCTTGGAACCCAATTACAACTGATGCCTGGGGTTTAAAGAGGTTTGAAAAGAAATTAGAGGATGAGAGAAAGAAGGGAAGGAAAGATGTCTATTATAGTTTGGATGACAAGATTGCTGCTTTCGAAGAACTGCCTGGGTTTATTGATATTCTAAGGTTTCACTGGGTTAACAAGACTTTGTGGGAAGAATACAATGCTTTGAAAGACAAGATTGCATTGGAAGATGAGGAGGGGCATTTTGATGAGGACAAGCAAGCAATTGAGTTAGAGCAGTGGAAGAGCAGGACCATCCTTGCTGTTAGAATTTTCAAGGAAATGGGTTATTCTGGTGCAGAGATTGCCAAGGTGTTTAAGTCTCACCCTACTTCTGTGGCTAGTTGGTTGAGGAAAATCAAGGACGAAGAGCTAGTAAAGAAAATAAACGAGCCTAAGTTGGCGTGATCTAATTCTTTTTTTAAAATTAAAATCGTTGAACAGTTTAGCCATTGCCCGACAACAAAATACATAGTTTAGTTGTTTGTGCTTGTGTGTGGGTGTTTTGACAACAAAAGTGTTGGGCTGGTATAATATATATCCTTTTATTACGGAAAAAAGAAGTTTTTATAACTTTAAGAGCTAAAAGGTTCACAATCTAAACCACTGAGCCAATTCAAGGCTTCACCGTATTTGGGAAACTGTATATAAAGTTGATACCCACAAAACCGAAAAATTTAAATATCACGTCGGACAATCTATATAAAGCAATAGGTTTGGTTTAAAAAAACAACAGTACACAATACATTAGGAATTTGTTTTGGAGAGGGGACTGATTGGTTTCAAGACAAGAAGCACAAGCCAGAGCACTAAGGTTAAGAGGACAATTTGAAAGATCTAGAGCTATGGCTTCACGCCAAAGGTTCTTGGCTAGTAGAGCAAGAGGACTAGCAGGAAGAGGAAGGTTTGCCAGAGGACGAGCTTTAGCTGGCTTAACCCCTCAAAGCAGAAGACTGGCACTTGAACAAATAAGAAGAGAACAACAAATCAGACAGGCAAGAGAACTAATCAAAAAAAGCAGGGAAGGACTTGCAGCTTTAACTAAAGAAGAAAAAGTAAAACTAGAAAAAATAATTAAAGCTGTGCCAATACCAACTAGAGTTTCAAGGGTTGACGTTAGCAGGATGCTTGTCACATCCCCAAGAGAACGTTTACAACTTGTTAAACAAAAACAACTTGAAGCGGAAAGAACACAACTTGAAGCAGAACAGGATTCTGTAAACTTAAGAGCAGACCAACTGCAAGCACGCTTTATTGTTTTGGAAAGGCTTTCTAATGCTGGACAACTGCAACCAAAAGTTGCAGAAAAGTTTAACAAGGATGTAAACAAACTTCAATCAGACCAAAGTGCTTTGATTGAAAAGTCAAGAGTAACTGAAAGTAAAATTAAAACTTTTCTTAAACCAACTCCAACAAGAATTGCTCCAACTAAGTTACCAAAGACTGCTGCTGAATTTGTAAAGGAAGGAATTCCAAAAGAGTTAAGAAAGGTTGGTGAAATTAGGGCTGCTGGAATAACTGAGGACATTACTTTTATTGGCGGTGTTCCATTTAAAAAAATTAGTAAAACTAAGTTGCAGGAAGTTATAATTGCTCCAAAGCAACCGTTTGGAGTTGAACCTTTTGAAGAGATTTTTTTTGGAAAGATTCCAAAGAGAATTGGGGAAACTTTAACCGGTGCTGGAAAGCTTGGTGCTGGATTGGCAGTTGGTGGATTAGAGTTTGGAGCTGGACTTAGAGCAGGTAAGCCAACCAAGGAACAAAAAGAGTTTTTTGGAAGCCTTGGAAGGGCTGCTGGAATTACGTTTGGTGCTGGAATAGCAGTTCCGGAAGCAGTTCTAAGAGAAACGTTTGGACAGACAGTTGGCCTTGGAGAAGAGGTTGCTGCAAGGTTTTTTGGTGCTCCAAGAAAACCATTAAAGTTTGAGATCACAGAGCCAACAGCCAAAGGAATAGTAACAACTATTGGGGGTATTCCAATTGTAGGTGGACTCACAGGATTTCAAGAAGCAATTACCCCAGAAGGAATTTTCTTTACCAGACCAGTTATTTCTGAGTTTGCAACAACTGTTTCAATCCTTGGAGCACAGTTTGGCGTTCCAGGTAAAAGAGTTCCAGTTACAAGAAAAGTTTTAAAAGACCCCTTCGCTGTTAGAGTAGAAGCTTTCTTTAGAGAGGGCTTTAGGATAAGAAGACCAACTTTAAAGTTTAAAGCTGCTGGCAGAGGAATTGAATTTAAATTAAGACCTCCAACTGCTGCTGAAAAGTTTGCACAGTTCCCAAAAATAAGAGCAAGACCTTTAACTCTCAAAACAGTAAGAGAAGTAACTGACATTCAAATAAGAGCAACTCAAGCACAACTTGCAAAACAAATTGCAAGAATAAAAGGAGCAACTCCTTCTTTCAAAGTTGCACCTGCAAAAGTCATTTCAAAAGAGGCATTAAAATTTGGAAAAATAAAGCTTCCGAAAGTAAAACAAATTCCTGTTAAGAAACCATTCAAAGTTGCTTTAATTAAAATCAAGCCAAAAAATATTGTTGTTCTTGGCCCTGCAAAACCTTCTCAGGTTAAAATTTTAAGGATTCCAAAGCTTGGTGAGAAAGGAGCTTTTCTTCCTGGAAGACCAAGAATTAGGCCAACTGGTATTGCAATTCAGATTCCAAAACCAAAGTTTTTGGAGCCAATAAAACTTGGTGTTTCAAGGCCAAAATTTGTTAAAGTAAGAATTACTAAGCTTGAAGACATTTTGAAACAATTACAAATAACTAGGCCTGTTCCTCCTCCAAGGTTTCCAATTGGTCTTTCTGCTACTGCTTTGCTTGGAAGAGCAGTTTTAACTCAAGCTGAGAGAGAAGCATTGCGACCAAGGCTTGCAGAGATTTCAATTCCAGAGTTTAAAGAAGTTAAGGTTTTAAGGGAAGCTGAGAAGTTTAGGCCTGCACTAATAACTGGTTTGAAGGAAATTGGAATTGAAGCGTTTACTACAAGGGAAATTGTAAGGGCAAGAGAAAAAATGTTTCAAGGGGTTAGACAGAAAGCAAAAAGTATTGAGGGTGAAATAGTTAGGGCTGTGACTAGGACTGTTACCATTCCAGAAACTAGGGTTATTGAAATTGAAAAAATTAAAGTTCCAGAGAAACCAAGAAGACCTCCTCCAGGAATACTTTTTCCAAGGCCAAGTATTGAGGCTCCAAAGTTTGCCCCTGTAAGAGAAAGAAAGGTTGAGGGTTTCGTTGCGTGTGTTAAAGAAAAACATTTTAGAAAAACGAAGTTCGTAAGT
>SDBT01010531.1_pt1 | contig 14928 bp, 12 predicted proteins | sample 2277101 | NCBI WGS metagenome assembly SDBT01 (sample SAMN10404973, study PRJNA504765) | marine sediment metagenome | isolation source: marine sediment core GS10_PC15, 103 cmbsf | place: Arctic Ocean: Southern Knipovich Ridge | collected 2010 | reverse complement strand
CATTTAGGAACAGCCCTTACTTCGGTAGTTTAATGGTAGAACAACTAGTTTCCATCTAGTTGGCCTGAGTTCAATTCTCAGCCGATGTACACCTCTATAGCTCAGTGGTAGAGCGGGAGCTTTCTAAGCTTCAGGTCTAGGGTTCGAGTCCCTGTAGAGGTTGGTTGGTTGGTTGGTTGGTTGGTAGGTAAGGTAAGCAAAACAAAACAAAATCTTTTCGTTATGATGTAATGGTAACATACTGTCTTCTCACGACAGATCTTGGGGTTCGATTCCTTATAGCGAATACTGAGATAGCTCAGAGGAAGAGCGTAAGGTTCATAACCTTAAAGCCACATGATCGAAACATGTTCTCGGTTGTTTGGAGATAATATTTTTGATATTTATTTCCATTTTTCGCTATGATGTAGTGGTAACATTCTGTCTTTTCACGACAGATCCTGGGGTTCAATTCCCTGTAGCGAGTATTTTTTGAGTCTATAGTTTAAAGGTAGAATAGGAGTCTACGACACTCTTGATCTAGGTTCGATTCCTAGTAGACTTTGATGTTGTGGTGAAATTGGTATACACGTTAGTTTTGAAAACTATTGTCTTCGGACGTGCAGGTTCAAGTCCTGTCAACATCTGTTCCCTTCGGGGGTTAATCATTGGGTATGGTTAAATCCCTTGAGTTTTCCGTGATAGTATAATGGTAGTATACCTGTTTTGTAATCAGGAGATTAAGGTTCAATTCCTTGTCACGGATAGTGCCTATGGTGTAATGGTAGCACCTGAGACTTCGACTCTCAAGACTAGGGTTCAATTCCCTATAGGCATTGTGTTATTTAATATTTTATATCAATTTAATTGATATAAAAGAGCTTGGTAAAATATAAATTAAATTAGTATGATAACTATGTGATATAATTAATATTAATTTTATTAATTATATAATATCTATCTATCCGTTTGTTCATATTCGTCGTTGATATTGTATCAACCCATCAAGGATTTCCAATCCAGACTTTTAAGATCTATAGCACCACAAGCATGTTCATATACTTTTCGATCAAACTTATTTCCAAATAATAGATGTACATTTACCTCTTTGGATTGCGGGTATCTCCAACAACGTCCTATTGCTTGGTAGTATTTAGTATGATCCATACATTGTCCAAAGAAGATCACATGGTTAGCTTCAGTTACATTTTGTCCTTCTCCTAACATAGATATTGATGATAGGAGTACCCCTGGTATCTCATCTTCTTTAAATTTACTTAGTTGCCTCTGTCTTCCGGTTACATCGTAATGTGTACTAAATATATAACTATTGATACCACACCCAAGTAGGAACTTGTGTAGAAATGGAAGATAAGTAACACTCATGTCAAATAATAGAACTTTTTCTCCTTTAGCATTAGCATTTTTAATAATGTGATAGGCCTGATTATACTTAGGGTAAGTCATTCCTAGTTCTAGTATAATCAATGTAGCCTTATTTACCATCTTTTTCTTATATTGTCTGTCGGTGAGGCCAGGTTCAGCCAGCTGTAGATCTTTAAATGCCGCTCGGTATCCTCTACTATTACCAATATCAACTTTCATAGACTTTCTACCAACCATGATAAAACCAGCAGTGAAATACTCCTTAAGATCCTGGATAACCAGATGAGATACATTTTTACACAATGTTGGAACACATGTAAAATCATAGTTACTGGTTTCGGCTTTTTTATCAACATTATGTTTGTTATACCTGATAATGTTTATAAGATGTGTTTTACCAAAAGAACTAGTTGGAAGATCATAAGGAAAATATTTGACTTTTGTTAACCTTCGAGAAATAATATTCTTATTTAAGTTGTAGGTACAATCTTTGGCGGTTAGGTTAAAATCTCTAAGAACATATTTAATTCCCCTCGACAAACCTGATTTCTTAGTAGTAGTAGCGCTTAACCCAATTACTTCCTTGAAATTAGTAAACGGTATGCTGACTTGATGATGAGCTTCATCTACAATCAACAAATCCCTCTTATTATCAAACCAATTAAGATTACCATGAAGACAAAACAAACGATAAGAAACAAGGATAAATTTTTCATCTGGTATTTTGAGCCAAGATTCGGTTGCTTTGTATTTAGGATTAGTTCCATGAAGAACACAAGGTTCTATACCGAAATATTTCCGTAAGGTTGTCCACCACATCTGGATAAGACTTGGAGGACCACACATAACAATCTTTGAATCGGGATCAGAACTTTCCGACATATATTTTTTGATAGCATACGAGGTACTAACTATAGTTTTTCCACTTCCTACATCACCATTAATCAATTTAAATCGCTGAGTTCCTATCTCCATAGATTTAACTAGATTTCTTTGTTCGTATGTTAGATGCCATGGATAGGACATAGGATAAGACATAATACTTCTCAATTTAGGTCTTTTACATGCTCTATAAGCATTTTTACAAGTTAACATTAAGGAATATAAATCATCTGAAGATAACTCACGACCTATTAGCTCCCAAAAATCAAGGTATATTGTGTTTATATTAAATTTTTTATGTCTTCCCATAGTATTATATGTTAGTAATGTTAGTAATATTAACACTAACTAACTATTAACTGATCACTTTTTGAAATGCTTGGGGGTTTCTTTATTAATAAATAACTAAAAATCTTAAAAAAGATAAATTCAATAAATTATTTAACAATGAATCAACGTAAAATAATATCTTTAAAAACAAAAATATATCATTTTAAGGTAAGTACCTTAAAATGAAAAATAAGATAGTTTTAAAATCTTAAAAGAATAATACCATGAAAATAAATGGAAGTTTTTACAATAGTGCTGCATTATAATAATGTTGCCAAAATTAAATTACAAATTAATATAATTACTACAATTAGTCAATTAAAAACAATCTTACAACAGACAACAACTCAATACAATTTACCCTATGATCAAATAGTGTTTAGATTCAATGATAATATTCAACTTGATAATATTGTATTTACCTCTAATAAATATGATGAAGTATCTTTTACTTATTATAAATCTACATTAAATGGTAGTAACATATATTTGTATAATCAAGATACAACAACATCCAAACATGTCAAAAATGAAGAAAAAAAAACAAATTTTGATAGTGAAAAAATGTTTGTAAGAAAAAGATTTCAAGATTTAGCAGCAACCCATGGAGTTAGTGAATTTTCAAAAATAATACTTAGTAGCCACAACCCTAGTCCTGGATTTTACTTCATTCCAACGGATCGTGCCTTGATAAAGTTTTTAAAAGAACTTAACCCACAATTAAGTTTTATAGATCTTTATAATTTTCCTTTGTTAAAAACACTTGTGACTTTTCATTACACGTTCAACTATCCTCTACTTAACAAGATGGTTAAAATGGAATATGGTAATTCTTATATATATCGTGAAGGTAGTATTAATGGAATACAAACAAATTCTCCATATGCTGTCAAAAAGGGAAAAGAAGGTATTGTTATATATCCACTAGAAGGTATATTATCAAATTATATTGTAACTAATAAATTAAAAGAATGGGCTTTATCCTATAATAAATAATTGGTAAAAATATAATACTAAATATCTTAAAATCCTAGATCATATAACGAAATCTTATTTTAAGGGTAGTATAAGTTTGATATTTTCTAAACCTTGGGGTTATTTTAATAACATTATGTTATTAAAATATTTTGTGTTGTGTTTTATATAATTTATTAAATACTCTCTATTGATCTTCAGAATCTATTTTTATAATGATTCTAGATATTCAACAACATTTAAATGTCCATTCATTCTTGCTAATCTTAAAGGTGTATCATTCAAACTATGAATATTAGCACCATTCTCTATCAAATACTTAACAATATCTAAATATCCTCTCCCACTTGCTAATATCAGAGCTTCATTATATCTAGCACTGATATTAGCCCCATTCTCTATCAAATACTTAACAACTTCTAAATGTCCTCCACCACTTGCATATCTCAAAGCAGAATTATCCCGAACATGAATATCAGCACCAAGATTTAGGGATATCATAACTTTATCAAGCCTTCCATTCCGAGATCCTGATGACAGATAATCATAAGCATTGTCTTTGTTTATTTTTCTAAGATCTTTAATATAATATTCAGACCAAGTTCGGTCCTTCTTGTTCTTTCTTAAAACATCCCCTCCAACATAACCAAACCTATTAAACACTCTATTCATCCAAAAGACCTGATCATCACATAGTATGTTGGCTTTCTTATTTGTCTGACATACATTGACCAAGTCCTTGTCCTCCAAATTATTAAGGATCTTCCTATCCACATCTTTATTTCCAGTTAACATAGTTTACAATGATCAAATTATTTAATACTAAACTAATATTATTTAATACCAAACTAATATTAATTAATACCAAACTAATATTAATTAATTAATACCAAACTAATATTAATTAATACCAAACTAATATTATTTAATACCAAACTAATATTAATTAATACCAAACCACCAAATGGAGTTTAGTATCAATATTTATCAGGTATATCAAACCTCATGGTTATGCCTTAGTTTGTATAGGAGGACCAGCTGAACCAAAAGTAGATAGGGTACCCCGATCAAAACCCACCTGATCATTACCCACCTGATCAAAACCTATTATTGGATTGGTATTATCATTAGTACCAACCTCACCAATATTATCATTAGTACCAACCTTACTAATATTATCATTAGTACCAACCTTACTATTCCTTATATTTTTAATATTTGTCATAGGATTAATAGTTACATCAGTATCAAATACTGTCGTCTTATCTAATTCTCTCACATCTGGACTATGCATTGTCTCTGGTTGTAAGAACCATGTCATCAGTTGTTTGAGAACAATGTCATCGGAACGAAGTGTGTGTACATTAAAAGCAGGTTTATATGGAGGAATTTGTATTCCATTATATGGATTATCTCCTTCAAACCCAGCATAAACTGTTTTTCTATCATCGATAATGTAACTATTTTCTAAACTCATATATTTCCCTAATCCTCCTTCGTTATTTATCATCTTAGTTAATGGTTTTACCAATAAATTAGTTGTAGTTCTTTCACATTCATCATAAGAATAAACAACATGGGGTCTTTGGATATCTTTAAATAAATAGTCAACAATAGCATCAACATATTTTCTTTTTCCAGCTGACCAAACTATTACTACTTTAAAATATGAAAAACATGATACTAAAAATTCTTTCACATGAGGCCTAACTACTCCCCACATATCGGTTTTTATGCCTAGTCCTTTTTTGTAAACAACATCATCTAGTGTTAATTGATAGGTTCTTCGACGTAAATCTAATAATGAAGGATCTGTCATAATTTTTAGTTCTCTCAATTTATCCATATTTTCGTTGGAATGAACAAGGGTCTCATCCAGATCCAAAACTATACATTTATTTGTTAGTGACTTGAATGGAATTTCATTCAAGGCGGATTTATAAAAAGAAGACATGAAAGGTATTTTTTGATCAGAGATATTTTTTTTATCCAAACATCTATTGTTCTAAAATAGAACAATCAATGTAAATTATAGATATTATTATATTATATGTAAAAATATTAAACCAGTTTCCAAACACAGAGATAAATATGAAATATTCATGTTACCAGGGATAACTATTATTACCCTAATTAATATGTTTTCTATAATATTATAGAAAATAAAAAATATTAATTGATATATATTTTTAATATTTTAATATATTAAAACTTGTATGAGTTGGTTTTCAGAAGATCACAAAAAGTTATATTTTAAGGCCCTTGGGGCTTTATACGATGATGTAAAGACAGTTTCTAGTTCTTTAATGGATACAACGGGTAAAGTATTAGTATCTGGTTATGAGAAGATAAAAACAACTGCTGATTATCTTGATAAAAGGTATCATAATGTTGAGACAGAAATGGATAACCCCCTTAACCCCCTAACCAACCCCCTTAACCCCCTAACCTCCAACCAAAATACACCCAACCCCTATATCAATTTTAGTTACGACTACAGTACCGAAGAACCAAGTGATATGGATAATAGTGATGAGACAAGTGAAATTAATGATTATATAGTAGAGATGGGAAAAATTTCCCCTGATGTGTTGATTAAGCTTAATAAAAATCATAGTAACATTAATAAAATGTGGGTCTTAAATGATGGAGAAAGGATCCTTGTTAGAGGAAAGATAGCGTCATACCCATATGTTAACACTATTATTCACGAATGGTTTGAATATAAATCCACCGATGAAAGAGGTTCTAAATGGTATCCAACTGACGAATTATATACAACCTATCGAAATTCATCCAGAAAATTAGTACCTATTAATAATATATTATTTAAATATGGTCGTGAGGGTTATAAACCGCAACAATATCATCCTTGAGATGTTGGTGATACACAGTTAGTGAGATAAAAATCAGTAATTCTGAAGATTATTGATTGATTGGTTATTAGAACTAACTAATAAAAAAGATGGATGAGAAGTTGATTTTGGGATTAATTGAGAAAGATACATTCCTTATAATTTTTAGTGTAGTATGGGTTATAGCTAGTATTATTGTCACATTTCAAAAAAATATGGAGACAAAAGTTGTACCCAAAATAGTTATAAAACCATCCAAAGAAAAATTGTTCATAGGAAAACAAAAAACAGATAAAGTTGTACCAAAAACAGTATCAAAATTTTCTTACCTAAATAACATATATTTAGGATGTGTTGGTAACTGCAATTTGGTACAATATAATAATAATAATAATACTAATAATAATAATAATAATAATAATAATAATAATAACACCATAAGATCAAATTACCATGATTAACCAAAACTGATTAATATATATGATTTATATAAATTTTATAATTATATAAATAGATTATGGAAAACTTTCAAGAAATAATAGATAAATTGATTATAGATATGATCAAAGCTGGTCATAAGGCAGAGACAATTATGTGGAATGTTAGCACAACAGTAACTAAAAAATGTGATATATTCTATAGGTTAGATCATCCTTTGATACATAAAAGATATGAATCTCCATCGGATGAATCAACTGGGGATTCAGAGAAGTTAGGTCTTAATGATAATATAGTAACAATAGACGAATTGGATCAACAATTGGAAGATTACATGGACCATGATAGATATTGTATATGTCATCAAACCAATGATTGCCCAATCTGCTATGATGGAAATGCTGAGTATATATTGGAATGTTGTAACAAATCTTATCATCAGAAGTGTCTTCGTAAATGGTATGGTAATAAACATAATACATGTCCGACATGCAGACACGAATTAATTGTATCTGATGATATTGAGGTTATGGCCAAACCAAAACCAAAAACCAAAAAAAATACTGGTTCTTATCGTATTATTAAAGGTATCTCATATAGCAATACTACTAATAACCGTTCCCAATATAACCGAGTAACTCCCCCGAATTATTTTAACCGTCCTCGACTACCTCCTTCTGTTAATAATAATAATAATAATAATAATAATAATACTACTAATACTACTAACCGTCCCCAACTACCTCCTCCTGTTTCGGATAGCAATTATATTAATGTTATACCAATACCAGAACATACAAATTTGTTCATCGAGATTAATTATAAATTTATCCTACGACAAAATAATGATGGGTCAATAGTTGCATTATTTGTGTCGATAAATAGTACATATGATCCAGATAATTTAAGACATTTAACAGATGAAGAAAAAATAATTGCACAAAGTTTGGGAATAGATGTTGTTGATGATACTGTGAGTGTTCATAATAATAATAATAACAACAATAATAACAGAGGGACTTCTCACGATTCACATGATCCTTTTAACCAGAGAAGGGTTCTATGATCCTTTTAAAGGGGCTTTTTATTAGGTGGTTTGGTATGGTTCATACAATCTATCACTGATAAAAATTTTTTATATTAAAATTTTTTATATTAATAAAATGAAACAGTATTGTAAAAATACTGGTATGCAAACTGGTAATATAAAAAATATATTAAAAAATATTATAAAGGAAAATTTGTCGAAATTTAATATTAAAAATTTTATTTTTGACATAACTCCTTATGTTATTCAAAATAATAAACAAATTATTTCATTATATGAACCTATTTCTGATATAATTAAAATACCTAAAGGATTGGTATTATTTCACCTTGCAATACATAAAAAAGATATTAATTTTTTATATCCTAAACCTGGATCGTTTTTTGCTCCTACACCTACACATTCATTATCATTAGGTTTTGCTGAATCTGAGTTTAAACCTAAAATTGGTAAAATGAGATTATTGACTTATATAACAACTAAAGAAATTCTAGCAGAAGATAAAGATGGAGATAAATTTGATTGTAAAATTATAAGTAATAATATAGACAGTGCTTTTCCAATTGATTCATATTCTGAAATTAAAATATGTGGTAATATAGAGAATTATTTACAAATAATAGATGAAATAATAATAAATGGTGATTTGTATAGTAAAATTTCTAATAATTTACATCCTCTATATATTGGAAACGAATTTCCAATGGGTGCTTTAACTCCGTTTTTATGTTTTGATAAATTTTCCTTTGTCAATGAAGAATTATCATTGGTGAATGTTTATTTAAGGAACCGATTATTACAGATACAAAATAAACCATTAATATCTATGGATTATTTAATTCCAATGTTTTCGCACAACACATCAGTATATGTAAAAGGGAATCCTTATAAGGGATATTCATATATTTTTATTATAAGAAGAAACTATATGGATAATGATTGTGTTTTAATAAAACCTTTTTCTATAATCCATGGTCATAAAAAATTAATTAGAGAAACCCTAAATCATATAATAAACTATATGTTAGAAATGAAAGAAATAAAAAATTTAGAATTAATAAAAAAATATATTGATCCATACATATGCAATTCCTTCTTTATGTATAAAGAAGATATATTATCATATCTAAAATAATAATCTGACACGAGTTTCTTTAATGATCAGAAATGTCTTTGAAATTATTTAATATTCTGAAAAAACAATTGCACAAAGTTTGGGAATAGATGTTGATACTGTGAGTGTTCATAATAATAATAATAATAATAATAACAATAACCACAATTCACATGATCCTTTTAACCGGAGAAGGGCTTTTATTAGGTGGTTCATACAATCTATCACTGATATAAAAACTGATATAACAAATATTATTTATTATAATGTATAATAAATATTATGGAAGAAATAAAAATCAACGAAAAATTAAAAATACCAGACAACGAAAAATTAAAACTAATGGATGAGGAAGAATCCAGTGAAGAATTTAGTGAAGAATCTAGTGAAGAATCTAGTGAAGAATCTAGTGAAGAATCTAGTGAAGAATCTAGTGAAGAATCTAGTGAAGAATTTAGTGAAGAATCTAGTGAGTTGGAAGACACAATAAAACAATTTATGATAAATATGGAAAATAGAAGATATGAATATAGATTTGTATATGAATCTGAGAAATTCTTAGAAGAATTTACCTATGAATTGAAAGACATAATGGAACATTTTACGATAAAGAAAGAAAATAAGAGAAAAGAGGAAGAACAAAGAGAACAAGAAGAACAAAGAGAACAAGAAGAACAAAGAGAACAAGAAGAACAAAGAGAACAAGAAGAACAAAGAGAACAATATAGGATACGTGGAGAACAATATAGGATACGTAGAGAACTTAAAGAAGTTCCATTGTATTATATTTACAATAGGATAGAATTAAATAAAGATATTATATCAAATATAACCAATAATTTGGTACCATTTGCTGATATTAATATTCTGAAGAAACAAATAGAAGCTGAAGAGTCCTTATCCGAAGACTCCTCATCAGAAGAGTCCTTATCAGAAGAGTCCTCATCAGAAGAAGACTCAGATAAAAAATATAAAAAATATAAAAAATTCTATTATGATTGGTTTAGGGGGTAATTGTGGTACCAAATACAAGGACCATTACAAATATAACACAAATGTGTTATATTTTATTTTTGTTTTTCACAATATTGTAGTTCTCTTTTTCCAAGAACTAGTTTGTGTATCCTTTTTTCCAAATGTTTGACTCAGTTTAGATTGATAGTTGGGTTGGTAGTTTGTTTGGGGCATCCCTGTTGCGGGTATATTTGTTGAAGGTATTCCTGTTGGTGGCAACCCAGTTTGAATGGTTCCTTGGACTTGTGGTATGGTATTTTGTGGAACATAGGTATTTGGTCTACCTGGAGATCTACTTCTACCACGAGGAGAATTACGGTTGTTATATCCACGACCACCTCCACTGTTTTGATAACCTCGGTTGTTATATCCACGACCACCCCCACTGTTATTACCTCTGTTACCTCCTTTGTTTTGATAACCTCGACCACCTCCTCTATTACCTCCTTGGTAACCTTTGTTTTGATAACCTCGACCACCTCCTCTGTTACCTCCTTGATAACCTTTGTTTTGATAACCTCGGTTTTGACCACCTCCTCTGTCACCTCCTCCTTTGTTACCTCCTTGATAACCTCGGTTTTGACCACCTCCTCTGTCACCTCCTCTGTTACCACCTTGATAACCTCGGTTTTGACCACCCCTACCTCGGCCACCTCGACCTTTGGTTTTCTCCCGATCCAAGAATTGTCTAAAACCTCTGTTTTTCTTATTGAATATATCCATCTCTGCATCTCTGATTATTACAATATTATTACCCTGAGAATAGAGTTTTGCTCTCTCTGCAGTGAACATGGTGGTTGTGTTAACAGCCATTATAACTCTAGCAGGATCTACGAATGGGATCAAAACCACACCTTGCCATGCAGCGTTCTTTCCATCCATCTCAATAACGGCAGTTTCTGGATACAAATCAGCAATTTGACTATCTTTAGTCATCAAATGTGTAACTTCTTTTGGTAGTAAATTCTTAGATTTGAGAGGAAGAACTGAAAGCAACTGGTGGATAGGATTTAGAACTACTTGATCTGGATGGGCCTTGTATCCATCTACGGTTTTAACCTGTGACAAAACCGATGCAATATCTGACATCATAGGAGTATGATGATATCTATATACAAAATCAGCATTGATGGCAATTGTTCCCTTAGTATAATAACTATACACCCAAGCCATTCCGACTAGATAACGTTGACACATAGTAACTACTTTGTCCATAGTTACACCAAAATTATACCCAGGTATTAAACCTTTGACCATCTGCACATCTGACCCTTTAGGAACCAATGAATTTTGATACCATGCACCTCGAAAAATGTTGTAATCAAACTCAGTCTCAAATGTAATCTTTTGACCGATTGTCATAACATCACTTTCTTGAATTTTCTCGGTTCGCTTTGAAGCTGCTACTAACATTCTAGATGGAAACTTAACATCCCTGGTCGCTTCGGCTTGGAGGAGCCTCGGTTCTTCTTTTGCTAGATTGGTAAGAAATGCTGTGAGACCTGCCCAATCAAGATCATCATCAGTAGTTAATGACATTCCGGTTTGTTTATACACATCGGTTAGGGTGGTGATAGCTTCAGATAAATTTTCCAATGCAGGCATATGTGGTAAAAAATCATTACCAATAGTAAAAATCATTACAACAAAATCTCGAATAGCGGTAGGATTTTCCAACTCTGTTAATAGAGCCTCTTTCAAAGTATCAATATGGATAACATCACGGATATCTTCTCTCATCAATGAGATACGATCTACTGGAGAAATTAAACTCAACATGATAAGATCAGCGTCCATACCATAAAGAACGTGGGCACCTTCTCCTTTGATATCACCGGACCTCATCAAATCCATAATTTTATGTTCTCCTTCATTTGGCACCATGTGAGACGAGTAGATTACTTTTGGCGGAAGAGTTGCCTGATAACTAATGATCCATCTCTGAATAAAATTATCTAACCGGATCATAAAATCAGTTCCAGGGGTTATACAGTTAGAATCAAATCCACTATTATCATCTCGTTCTAGAGCAGATCTGAAACGTCTTTGACGCTGCTGAGTAATCTTACCCATGGGTGCAACACCATCAATAGCAATTACTAAAATTTCTTGAGGCATAACCTGAGATACAATTTCTTGTAGTTTGGATGAAACAGCATTATAAAACTCTGCTTCCAACATTCTAGGATCAGCTTTTGCTATTAGTTTTCTTCTTCGCGGATCATTATGCTCTCCGTAGGCGTAAACCAACTGAGCACATTGATGTATTATTCCGTTTGCATCGAGTGAAAACGATGAAACGTATCTTGGTACGCTCCTTCTCAGAACGCCCGTATAACCTTTATTTCTTAACCAACGGTAAAAATGCGGAATTCCCATATTTAAAAAGTATTTTAATAATATAGACTTAATTATCTAATGTATTTTATTTTTAACATTTCATTTTTTATAATAGTGGTTTTAAAAATATAATTATATATTTTACTATTGTTATAACAGAACAGAACAAAATAAAATTGATTATTCAAATATTAAAATATTTTAATATTAAATGACAGAATATATTACAGATTTTAAGAAATTGTTGAAACATTCCTTGAAAGGAATGTTTTTATTAACCGGGGTTGCATTGGGTGCTGTATTCGTAAAAAACATTTTTACTCTCGCTGATGGATATACACATCCATCACAGTGGTTACCTGGTTATCCTGGTGTCTTATGTGACTACGAAGGTGATCCTGAGCTAATAGGAGTTTGTTGTTTCTAAATGAACATAATACATTATAATTATAATGTATTATTTAATTAAAGATCGTAAGGAATCGATTTTTTTGTTAATTTCAAAGATTTTTACTATTGTTATAACCTAACCTAACAAAACAAAACAAGATTTGATTGGGTTTAATCTTTATACCATTTTAATATAAACGATAATTGATTGTAATATTTTTATGAATTATTTGATAAATAAAAATTTAACGAATGTCAAATACAAATATATTTTCTCGAAGTCCTGAAAACGAAATACCTCCTATAATTACACCTATTTTATATAATCTTTGTAAGAAAAAACTAGGTATTAGTACTATTACACTAGACAAACCATTAGGAAAAGGTGGATATGGAACAGTGTATTTATGTCGTGATGAAAATGAACAAGAGTTAGCTGTTAAATGTATTAAAACCAAAAATTTCGGAATTCCTTCATTAATTGAAGCATCCATCATGTCAGTGATACATCATCCAAATCTTACCAAATCTCTTAAGATTCATTCCACTCCACAAAAATTATATATCATTCAGGAACTGGCTATATCAGATCTAAGAGTCTATAGACTAAATAATGAAATACCTACCAATCTGTCTTACCAATGGATCCATGGTATTGGACAGGGGATATCTTGTCTTCATAGACATGGTATTATTCATGGTGATATAAAATCCAGTAATATTTTAGTATATCCAAATCATAAAATAAAATTATCTGACTTTACCCTAAGTACAGATATTAAATGGAAAAATCATTATCGTCCATGTACTCCAACTCATAGACCGTTAGAAGTATGGTTAGAAGATAAATGGAATTCCTCTGTAGATATATGGTCATTTGGATGCACTATATATGAAATGATTTATGGTAAAACATTGTTTGTTAATCAAAGTAAGAATGCATCGATAAATAGTTTGATAGATTGGTATAATTATTTACCACCACAATACAAACACAAAGAATTATATATAAAACATAGAGAAGAGTTTCATTATAGTTTTACACTTCCAAATTCTTTTAATACATCTGATCCTATTAATAGTTTGTTATTGTCTATGTTGGTAATAACACCTAGTAACCGCCCTAATATCGAGACTATTTTAAGAAATAAAATATTTAGGGAATATTCAATTGTTCCATCTATGGTAATCAGTACTCCAGTAACTATATTACCATCAAAAACAAAATCAAAAGTACTAAAAAATTTATCCATATTACTTAGTAATAAGATAAGTATAGAATTTTCTTATGATTTGTATAAAAGATTAACTGGGATGATAAATGCAAATGATAAAATCAAATTAACTACCTGTGCCTGGATAGCACATAAAATGGTAGAAAGAGAAAACATTTCTATGGTTGGTTTATCGTTTGATCTACATGAGATATTGCAGATGGAACGATTGATTTGCAACTATCTTTCATATCGACTATACTGTAAATCTAGTCCAGTCATTTTTCGAGAGAATAAACAATAAAAATGAAAGTTTATGATTTTTTGAAAAATTAAACTTTTTTGTTAGATATAAAATGGAGAGTTACTACAACGAATCGTCTGAATCTTCAGATCATTATGGACACATAGATTACACTAGCGAAAGCTCATCTTCTTCTGAGGTTGTGAAAAAGAAGAAGCATCACCGTTGTACTAAACACAAAAAGAAAAATACCAGATCGGATAAATCCAAAAAGGTAATTGAGGTTGTTGTACCGGAGGTAACCGAGGTTACTAAGGTAACAGTTGTGACACCGGTTGTTAAGGTTGCTGTACCAGAGGTTGCTAAGGTTGCTAAGGTTGCTAAGGTTGCTGTGGTTGCTAAATCCAAACCTGTGGTTGTTAAGATTTCTAAAGCACCAAGAAGATCTGTTGTCGCACCAAGAAGATCTGTTGGTGCACCAAGAAGATCTGTTGTCGCACCAAGAAGATATAATGATTCATCTTCATTTGGATGTGATTCATTTGGATGTGATTCATCTGGATGTGATTCATCTGGATGTAGTGGAAAAGAAAGTGATTCATTTGGATGTGGAAAAGAAAGTGATTCATCTGAATGTGGAAAAGGACGTGATTCATTTGGATGTGGAAAAGGACGTGATTCATTTGGATGTGGAAAAGGACGTGATTCATTTGGATGTG
>SDBT01010530.1_pt1 | contig 14928 bp, 16 predicted proteins | sample 2277101 | NCBI WGS metagenome assembly SDBT01 (sample SAMN10404973, study PRJNA504765) | marine sediment metagenome | isolation source: marine sediment core GS10_PC15, 103 cmbsf | place: Arctic Ocean: Southern Knipovich Ridge | collected 2010 | reverse complement strand
TTTTCCGCCAACAAATACCTGCGGAATCGTGTTTATCTTGGGTTGTGCGGATAATGCTGCACGAATTTCCCCATCCCAATTGTTTGTTTGATATTCAGTGGAATCTAAATCGTAAGCGATCAATTTAACCCATCTTCAAAGACGAAAATAAAAACGCGGAACAAGCTTTTCATTATCGCATTGAATATGCAACACCTATCACGCAACCTGCGTACCAGAGACATCTGTTAATTCTTATTTCAGGATTTGACCACCGCGGTGTATGGAGGGGTTGGAGAATTGATGTGCTGATTTTAATGAATTTATTAATCAACTATCCTCGTCTGACGTGGCGTATTGTTGAATCAGTTGATCCAAAGCTTCATAAAGCAAGAGATAATTTAAGCTCAAGGTTTCCATGTATAGCATCATTTGGTTTAGAAGCTGGCGAACCATCTGAGCAACATGGTGATGTTATAGAGCAAGATATTGTTAATCGCGCTCTAAGAAATATTGGGGTCAAACAAATAAATTAACTATCTTCTATTGATTTGACAACTCAAAAACATCAAACTGTTTTTCTATTAATGCCTGATATTGACCCATTAAATCGCCAGGCGACTCATCAGAACTTGACAATAAATCATCAAAACCTATCAATAATTGAGTCAATTTGCGTGCATTTACAATATATGTTTTATATGCAATTCGTTTATTTTTATTAAACACATACTCATAATGGCTATCCTGATAATATATCTGATTTTCTAACAGACTATTTTCTAATTGCTGACGCAAGCCTAGACCTTGCTCTTCAGTACCTGCTTTGTTGTTTGACAAATAATCTCTATATCTCTTTGCCGCATGGGCGAAGCTCGAAAAGCCTTTTTTAATGACTTTCTCGTGAGCAACCGGCAAAAAAATAAAGCTTATTGCAACTGCAATAAAAGCACCCAAGCTTGTATCGATTATTCGTGCCAAAATCAAACTGCCCGCATCGGCTGGAAGTAATTCTGATACCAGCATAACGACCATTGCCGTTAATGGCACAACAAAGATACCATAGTTCACTAAGTTAAACGATTTTAAATAATAGGCAACAAACAACATCAGCACCAGTAAAATATCAAATTGCCAAGGCTCATGTGCATAAAATGCAATTATGCTACCAACAATGATACCAATTATTGTGCCGATAAATCGCTGCATACCTTTACGTAAAGTTGCACTCAGTGTCGGCTGCAAAACAATGATGGTAGTAAGTGGTACCCAAAACCCTTGAGTAATAGAAAAATAGCGATAAGCAAAAACCGCTATGGCTAAGGCGACTGCCATCCGCAATGCACGTTTTATTACAATTTCATTGAACATTACGATAAGCCTTATCAAACAGTTGAGATAACTGATCAGTATAAAAGCTCACCAGATCTTGATTCAATGGTTTTGCTGATTCCGAGCTGCTAATCTTAAGGTATTTATGTGGCATAAACATTTGCAGCGTTGGAAGCAACTGTTGCCCAGCATAGATCCAATTATCTTTTAAAGAATCGCCTTGATCTGTCAGTAAATATCGCAAATTGCCAAATGCGAGCGATGTCATCCATAATTTCTCTGCAATTAGTAATTTCTCAGAAATCTCGGGTAGATTCAATTGTGCTGATAGTTTTCGCAGATAGTTAAGCTGACGCAACAATCGATTACGCCTCTCATGCAAACGAGCTTCAAGCTTTTCCTCACTCGCATCATGAAGAATCAGCTGTATTTGTTGATAAACGAACTCTGCCACAGCATGAAAGTAAAGCCTCAATGCCTTGATAAATATTTTATTCGGCTGTTCCAGCCACAACAAACCACAAAGCACTCCAAGCATACTGCCAACAACAATAAACAACCCACGCTCCCATACGACACTACCTTGCATTGGCAAGCCTGCAGAAATGATAGCAAACAAGACAATGAAAAAAATCCGCACCATTGGGTTATGCCCTTTGGCGCTAATGAAGACAACGATCACTCCAAGGAGAGCAATATATAGTGCGAGCACCAACGTATTGAATGCTGCAAAAATTGCCAACACTGCTACACAAGCTGCTAATAATCCGCACAGGCTCATGGACAACAGTTGTTCGCTTGCCGTCTTGCCCACCCGCGTTTGTATTAAGAATGCTGCAGATAAAATAGCCCAATAGGCTTGATTATATTGTGGCAAAACGCGATATAGCACCACTGCTAACAGGCATGCAAGCGCGGTACGCACCGCTTGTTTTAAATAATCATTATACGGATCAAAACGATGAGAGAACTCGTAACGCAAAAAATATGCTAGATTAACCATTCACCTTTACTCTCTAATTGATATAAATTTAGTTGAAAAGAAATTTTATACCCCTTTATCAAATATGTAAATTCATACTTTCTTTGACCTCTGTCAATAACCACTTTTTAAGTTGCTTGATTCTCTGTTTATTTTTACTTGGAAAAACAAGATAATATGCTGTAGGTGCTGAGGTTATGTGATTATGTGCCAACTTTAACCCACCCGAACTTAACTCTTTTTCTACAAATGATCGGTGTACGATTGCAATACCCAAGCCTGATAGCGCTGCATGTATGGCTTGATCCATTGTTTCATATTTCGCAACCTTATGCTTGCTTAGTGACTGAAAGCCTGCTGATTGTAACCAAGTTGACCAGTCTTTATCTCGACCACCTGCATTAACATGAAGTAGCGTGTTTTTAATGATTTTTTTCCCACGCTGATTACTGGACACGTTGATCTTAGTGCCTTTCTTTGCGACAACCACCAGATCATCACGGAACAAAAACACGGTTTCCAAATTCTTCCATTCATCATTACCAAGGTAAATAGCCGCATCAATATCATCAAGATCAAAATCAACTTGTTTGGTTGGCGTTGATATTCTAAGCTCACTACATGGGTTTGATTTAACAAAATTACTCATCTTTGGAATTAACCATCGCGTTGCAAATGTAGTGTATAGATTAACAGTAATAGTATTTTCCTGATTTTGTTGCTTAGTTAACTTGTCAGTGGCATTTTGCATGTCGGAAAATAATCTATTTAACACGATAGCGTAATCTTTCGCATTTGACGTAAGCACCACATCGCGACCTACTTTGTGATAAAGCTTAAAACCAAAATAATCATCTAAAAATCTTAACTGTTGACTAACAGCAGATTGTGTTTTACACAAAACATCTGCCGTCTTTGTGATCTGTTTATGCTCTCCTAGTACTGATAAAGTATAGAGTGCATTTAAGGGTAAACGATGTTTCATACAGCACTGACACATTAGTTTTTCTAATGCTTAATATAACTAATAGTCATTATTAATGCAAGGTGTTTATTGCTAATCTTTAATCATGTTTTACAAATAGAGGTGATTGATATGGATAGTAATACTAAAGAAATTAGACTTTTGACGCGAGCTGAATTAGATGCTAGAAAAGCGCCTTGGGAAAAAGAAGATAAAATAGGCCAATTTCGCAGAGACGTCGATAATGCGAATCAGTTATATCTTGATGGAGGTGATGTTGGTTTTTTTGGGAGACGTAGAGCAAATATGTTAATTAGAAATCTTGAGACTGCAGAAAATAATCAAGAATATTATGAAATTGCGACTGAATTTTTTACTACCAATGACGGCCAAAACCATAGGAAGTTATTATGCCCTGCGTTTGAGAAATTATTTGATTTGTCAGAACAACCGACTAACAATGAAGTCTACCGCGCGCTTATGGAAAAGCATGGCGCTAATGCTCTTGCTGGTGAACTACCTAGCTATGTTAAACGTGATTATGATGGCCATGCAAAGGAACTGGGTTTTGACTTTATAAATTTCAATCGAATCAATTCAAAAGCACATCAAATGTCGATAATCACAGCAAATAATGATTCCATTGTTGGGCACCACCCTTAGCAGCGAAGTGGATACACCAACCCGAACAGATAAATTATAATGACCTGAACCGGGGGCAACCACACCAGAATAATGTTCATTGACAATGAACAAAAACAGCCTATAATGTTCATTATGAATGCACAAACCCCATTAGCTCGCTCAGTTCTTAAAGACGTTGTTCTTGAGCAAAAGGATGAGCTGGCTATCTTACCCCGCGGCTCTAAGCGAGAGCGATTATCTCGTCTAATACAGCTATTTGATTCTAAGCAAATTGTGATTATTCAAGGGGTCAGGCGATGCGGTAAATCAACATTGTTGATGCAGTTGATTGACGCACTCAATCTGCAGAATGCGCATTATCTTAATTTTGAAGATGAACGTCTGGTATCCTTTGATGTCAGTATGTTTAACCTATTGCTTGAAGTATTATATGAGGTCAATGGTAATCAGACTGTATTTCTATTTGATGAAATTCAGGTGATCCCGGATTGGGAGCGATTTGTTCGGCGATTGCATAACAGTGGCAAAAAAATTGTTATAACAGGATCAAATGCCAGTTTACTCAGTCAAGAACTTGGCACAAAACTGACTGGTCGTCATGTTGACATAGAGTTATTTCCATTCTCATTCTATGAGTATCTCTCTTACAAAAAACATCAGTATCATCCCGATGATTTACATAAAACACTAGAACGAAGCAAACTGATTCAACATTTTAATCACTATCTAGTTGATGGTGGAATTCCCGTGTATCTTGACAGTCCATATCGCGAAACACTTAGCGGAATTTACGAAGACATCATCATGCGTGACGTCGTCAAACGTTATAATATAGATAATCCAAAAACCTTCCGCGAAATTGCACTCTACCTCACGACCAACTGCACCTCTTCAATCACTTATCAAAAATTAAAAAATCACTTCAAAATGGGTAGTGTAAACACGGTGAGCAAATATCTGGGCTATTTAGAAAACAGTTATTTTCTTTTTATTGTGAACCCCTTTTCTGCGTCCTATAAAAAGCAAATTAACGCCCCAAAAAAAACCTATATCATTAGCAATGCCTTTGTGGATAAAATCGGATTTAATATTTCAAATAAAGAAGGTGCGCTGCTTGAAAACCTTGTATTTTTACATCTGAGAGATCACTATGAGAATATTTTTTACTTCAAAACAAAAAACAATTTAGAAGTTGATTTTTTTGTTTACAATACCATTGATCAACCGCGTCTCATTCAAGTCTCATGGTCAATTGCTAACCCGAAAACTCGTGAACGAGAAATCAATGCTCTCGTCAAAGCTGCACAAGAAACCACAGTTAAACAATGTTGGATACTCACTCATTCAGAATCTGAAAGGATCATTATCGACGATCTCAAAATCAACGTCATGCCTGTATATCAATGGCTACTTGAAAGCATTGATATCAAGCAGAACCTAGGGATTTAGCTTTTTCCTGAGAGGCTCGAATTGGCCCCTACTTTTTGCTCATATGGCGTAATTTCTATTAACATGCCATATAAAGGGTGATCAAAGTAATTCAAATCTTTACTTTTAGTACGCCTTGTTTGATTCATGGGAAAGCTAATTAAACTGGCTGTTTGTCCTTCCGCATTTTCTTGTTGTGGTATTTTATAACCTGGCTCTGTCAGCAACAAATTAGTTTTGATTTGCAAATATTTCATGACACTAATAGTAATTGTACCATTGAGCTGCTGATAGTCACCCGAATAAGAGCTAGGATTGCCGCCTGGCTCAGGCAACACAACTTGACCATCTGGTGAATAAATTGCGCCACCTGTTATATGCACAGGCTTGGCAAAGCGTGGTGATGTGACAGGTTGTATCCAGGCAACATGTGTTAACACTTTATAGCTAGCATTATTAGTTAATCTGCGCACTTCTCGGTTTAGTTGAAAAGAACTATTTGGTAATTCCTCATAAGGTTGCATAGTTGCCCCTTGAGTTGCTTGCAACTGAATTGCCCCATTGAGATTGGGTTCTTCTAGTTTTGCTGGCCAGGCTTCTGAGCTTAATGATTGTGGCGTGATGTGTTCGAAAACGATGACTTCAACTTGATATAGCTTTGGCTGATCGGCATCAGCTTGTGCAGTTATGCCAATAAACATGATGGTGATAAATAAAATAAATAATAGTCGTTTTCTGATCATCTGCTTTCTCCTAATAATACTTTTATGCCGGCCTTATAGGCCTCAAATCAACTTCGATATCTAAACTCAGCGCACCCAGGGCTTTAACAGTTCGGCCCGATGGGCCTTTAAATAGACTTTATATTATACAATGAATACTTGACCGGTTTGTTTACCCTCGACACTTTTGCTGTAAGCTAATGCAGCTGTTGCGGCAGGCACTGGTTCAAACCCACGAAAAAATGGTGCGTACACATCCATCGCTTCTGCAATCACAGTTGGGCTGATCACGTTGATTCGCTGGCCTTTTGGCATTTCAATGGCTGCACCTTTTACAAACCCATCAATCGCACCGTTTACCATTGCAGCCGATGAACCCATGACGATGGGCTCGCGATTTAAAATACCACTGGTTAACGTAAATGAACCATTATCATTAATATAATCACGACCAATTAGAACTAAATTAATTTGCCCCATGACTTTATTTTGCAATCCGATTTGATAATCATCATATTTAAATTCTGCAAACTCTGCAAAATGTACTTTACCGGTTGCTGAAATAAGCGCATCAAATTCACCAACATTTTTATACAACTGTTTAATTGACTCTTCAGAGGTAATATCAACCTGAAAATCACCACTCGAATTACCAACTGTGACAATGTCATGGCGCGGCGCTAACTCATTAACGACAGCGCGACCAATAGTACCTGTTCCACCAACTATTATAATTTTCATACCGTTAAGCCTCATGCTCCGCCGCCACAGCATAAATACCCGGCGCATTGCGTAGGTAATTTTTATAATCTAAGCCATAACCAAACAACCAACGATTTTCGACAAACAAACCGGTGTAATCACAAGTTTGCAGTCCACCGGGCTTACGCGCATCATTTTTATCGACTAATGCAGCACTATAAACTTTTTTAGCTTTTTTATTATGGCAAAAATCAATCACCGCTTGCATGGTTAAACCGCTGTCCAAAATATCATCGACCACCACTACAACACGACCCTCTAAGGAAATCCTTGGCTCAACTTTCCACTCTAAATCCTTGCCCTCTAATTCATCTTTGTAACGAGTGGCATGCACATAATCAACTTGCAATGGAAAATCTAAGCGTGGCAATAAATTGCCTAAGGGAATCATGCCGCCCACAACCACACATAAAAAAATCGGATTTGCATCTGCAAGATCCTGGTTTATTTCATGGGCTATTTTATCTAATGCCGCTTCAACTTCTTGGCGGCTATATAAACAGGTCGATTTATCAAACACATTTCTAACATCTACGGGTAATTTCACTGCTTGTTTCTCACTCTTATGTTTGTTTTCAACCATGTTGGCACTCTCCTAAATAAACGAATGGCACCAATTACCCTGGCACGTTGCCAGTAATTCGAACCCCTTCCGGCACATGTAACGTCGTCGTTGGAAACGCACACTCTGCACCATGATTATCAATAATCTCAATAATCTTCAAAAACACATCTTGCTGTACTTCTTGAAATTTTACCCAGTTAGTTGTTTTAGTAAACGTATAAACCAAAAACTCAAGTGCTGATGGTCCAAAATTGACGAACTTAACAAACATGGTTTGCTTATTATCAATCTCTGGGTGATTACGCAACATCTCTTCAATATCACTCACAATCACACCCATTTTTTTCGCATCATCGTAACGAATACCAATATTGGTTTTAATTCGACGATTTAACATACGTGAAGGGTTTTCAACTGAAATAACCGAAAAAGTGCCATTAGGCACATATAACGGTCTTTTATCGAAGGTACGAATCCGTGTTAAACGCCAGCCAATATTTTCTACTGTGCCTTCAATATTTTTATCCGGTGAACGCACCCAATCTCCCACTGCAAATGGCCGGTCGAGAAAAATCATCAAGCCACCAAAGAAATTACCCAACATTTCTTTAGCTGCAAAACCAATAGCGATGGCACCAACACCACTTACCGCTAATAAACCCGTTAATTTAATCCCAAAGGTTTGCAAAATAATTAAAATGGCTGTAATTAATACGGCAACACGCACAATTTGAGAAATGGCGTGGATAGATGTTTCATCAACCGAACTACTCGCAGATCGCTTCTCGACTAATCGCCCTTCAACACGCGTTATAAAACGAATCGCAAACCAAACTACAATCGCAATAATGGCAACTTGTTTTAACGGCACCAAGGCTTGGAAAAATGCGACATTAACCTGTGCTTTATCAGCAACCAATTGCACCGCAAAAGATAAACCCAACACCCAAATCAGAACACTCAAAGGCAAATGCAGTGCAGAAATAATCGTATCATCCCAATGGCTTTTCGTTTCGAGTAATCTTGGGTGTAATTTTTTATAAATGCGTCGTTCAATATAATTGACAATCAAAGTTGCAAACACGATCAAGAAGACCTGCATAATCCAAGAATGTTCTCCAACATAGCTCATAGTTGCTTGACTGATTGCTTCAAAATTCATGATTTAGCTCGCATTGCGGCAAGCCTGGCCGCTGATTGCACATTGGGGGTTAGTCTCAAGTTGTCGAGCACATTGATGACCGCAGCTTGAGTATTACAGATCGGTACCATATCGCAACCAGCGTCTAAAGCCAAGCGTGTCCGCTCAACATAATCACCAGCGACGGCAGCCGCCACCATGCTAATGTCATCACTAAAAATTGCTCCAGCAAAACCTAACTGCTGGCGCAAAATATTTTGCAACCAATGGCGTGAGAATCCGGCAGGCAGCTCATCCACCTGTGAATAGATCACATGCGCCGGCATAATGCCGCCTAAACGGCTAGAAAGCTTGGCAAAGGGTGGCAAATCATGTGCCAAAATTGTTGCAAAATCACGCTCATCAACGGGCATTGCCACGTGTGAATCTGCAGCCACGCTGCCATGTCCCGGAAAATGTTTACCGGTGGCTTGCATGCCCGCACGGTTCATCCCTTGTATATAAGCACTGGCAAGTTCGACCACCACATCAGCAGAATGACCAAAACTGCGATCACCAATCACTTGGCTTATGCCACTTTCAACGTCCAGCACGGGCGCAAAGCTGATATCAATCCCGACGGCAACAAGCTCGCTGGCCATAGTAAATGCCGCAGATTCTGCCTCTTTACAGGCTTGCGCGGGGTTCTTATCAAACAACTCACCAAATGTCGCCAATGCAGGCAAATTGCTAAAACCGTCACGGAAGCGTTGCACTCGCCCGCCCTCTTGATCGACAGCAATTAAAATATCTTGGCGCACATCGCGCACGGCTTTGACTAGATCTTGTATCTGTGCACGATTTTCATAATTACGGGTAAAAAAGATCAGCCCACCCACCAGCGGATGCTGCAGCAGCTCGCGCTCAACCTCGCTGACGCTGAGGCCTTCAAGATCCATCATAAGGGGACCCAAGGCGTCACTCATTGGGATTGTCTATCTTTAAGTAACTCATTTCTTGCTCGGTCGATGATCGTCCAACAATCACATTACGTGCAGGGAAGCGCCTAAACTGTTTAATCACTTCGTAATTTTTGAGGGCTTGTTGTAAAAATCCATCAAACATCGCAACAGCTTCGGGGAACGACAAATCTACCAACATTTGGTAGGCTCGCACCGAGATCGATTGCATTTCCATGCTTTCTGAATGCATCAGCGGGGAATAGAAAAAAGCACGCTCAATCAAACTCACATTATGGTCATCGCCTTTTTCAACACCAATCAAGCACAAATCCAATGCTTTTTGGTCCGACTCATAGGCTTTTGCATCTGAGTCATAGAGTTTGCGTGGGAATTGATCGAACAACAATATGAGCGCCAGGCTACCTTTGGGAGTTGGTTCCCAGTCTTGGAGTTTACCGGCTCTAGCTTTGGTCACATCATCCAAAAAAAGGGTTTTGACCTCATCCCGCACAGCCGCTTCGCGGCTTGTCCAGATATGTTGCCGGTTTTCAGTGGGTAATACCGTTGATTCAATGTTACCAAACCAGTAGTGTAAAATTTCGTCTTGTCTTGCTTTGCTCATGTAATGCTTACCTTAGTGCCTACGTCGATCTTGCCAAAAAGCGCTATGATATCTGGATTATGCATGCGAATACAACCGTGTGAGCCCGGAATTCCCAATTTTGTACTATCTGGGCAGCCATGGATGTAAATGTATCGCGCCTGGGTATCAAGCTTGCCGCCTTGGTTTTTGCCTGGCTCTAGGCCTTCGAGCCACAGAATACGGGTTAAGATCCAATCACGCCCGGGGTGTTGCTGTTCAAGCTCGGGCGTCAATATCTCGCCAGTGGGGACACGGCCCACATACACCGCGTTAGAGGGCGCCTCAGCGCCTATTTTGGCATAAATGGCATGATTGCCACGCGGGGTGCATTCACTGTCTTGTAGCTCACCAGGGCCATTGCTGGCGGTTGAGATGGTATAGGTTTGGATGACTTGGTCATTGTCGAGCAGGTGTAATTGCTGCTGGCTGATGTCGATGTGTATTTTCATATGGACCTGTATATATAAAAAACCCAGGCCTTACGGCCTGGGTTATCGCGTATCGGCCTGATGGGCCATGTGTTAATTAAGCAAACTTATAATCCACTTCAAAGCCGAATTCATTAACACTAGAACTGAAATCACCCATAGCTCTTTCAGTAAGCAGCGTTGGCTCTCCAGCACTCATTATATTGTAGTGCTGCGTCCGATTCACTTTGGCATTAGTAATAAATAAGTGTGAGTAGCCAAGGTCAGCTTCCCAGTTTTTATTAAATTTATAGGATGCACCAAATGCAATCCAAAAACGATTTGAATCTGGTAAACGGATAGTCCTTGATGTAGAACCTCTAACAGGCGACTCATCCCAAGCTAGACCAGTTCTAAACGTCCAATGCTCATTAGGCATAAAATCGCCACCCAGTGAAACACGATACGTATTACGAAAGTCCAAATTTATCGTGGCAGATTGTAAAATAACAGGGCTCGTTGGACTATTTGCAATAGCACCAGAATAATTTAGCGTTACTGAATTCAATTCACTCCAATCAGTCCATGTTAAGCCAGTCATTACGGCAAATTCAGGGTTAATTTTGTGATATAGACTGACATTCAGTGAATCAGGCAGTGTGATATCCGAGCTCACAGAGCCCTTCGTATCAAAATGTGTTACCGCCGGAAATCCAAGCCCACCTTTTAGGGAAGCGTCCCCTTTTAGATGTTGATGAGCTTCAGCGTGATACGCAATACCTAAGCGAGTTTTTGGGGTAAATTGATACAATGCACCCACATCCCATACAAATGCCCAGCCATCCGCCTCATTGTCGAAGCTCGCTTGTTGTTGGACATTTACCGTGGGGGGAATGATGAAATATGTTGTCGGGGCATCTTGGTTTAACGTTGCATCCATGTATTCAGCACCAACACCAAAACCTACAGAAAGTTGCTTCGTAATTTGAACACCTAAACTGGGGCCTATGCTAACCACTGTTAGTTTTGATTCCGTTGCCAAAAATCTAGCCACAGAGTTGCTTGAGTAATCAGTTTCCAAGCCATATGGGACATCGACACCAAATCCCAAGACAAATCGATCATTGATAGGATAAGCAGCATGAAAACTTGGAACCAAATCTAAGCCCCCTGGATGTACTTGGCCATCACCCGTAACAGGAAATTCGCCATTTAGCGGTGGCACAACAGACGAACCTGTCGATTGGGTAGTAGCACTAAGCGTGCCTTTTGTATTGATATCAACAACTGTACTTGAGAATGAAATCTGGGGATGCTTTAATCTCGTTAAACCTGCTGGGTTATAAAATTCAGTGCTTGCATCTTGTGCTATTGCTGATGTGCCAGCAAATGCATTACCTAAGCTTTTTACACTGGCTTCAAATAGTTGAAATCCGCCAGCATAACTATTTACACTTATAGTCGTAATTATGAAACCAACACCCAAGACATAAATTGCCTTAAAAAAACGCTTTTGAATCAAATCCTTCATAATGGAATTTAACCTCCTTCTTTATTAATTTAAATCTTCCTAGGGAAAAACTAGCCAGGCATTTAAACATGGAAAAGTGAAAAACATCAATAAATTTATCATATATTTCAAGCATTATTCCTAGGCAAAAACAATAAGTAAAATTTGTAGTAAAGTATTGTATTTTTTGTTATACTCACTGTGTATTTTATAAATGACAATCTCACAATCCTTTTGGAGGACTTTGCCATGAAAAAAACTTTAAAAATAGCCTTTATTGCTGCTGCGTGTTTAACAATCGCACCTATTATTTCATATGCTGGACCTGAGCTCACAACGAACAACACAACCCAATATTATTCAACCGTTAAATTAACAACAGGCCTAACAACAGCTTGCGCAGGAAAAGGTCACCCTGGCAGGGTTACTGGACCAAAAGCTCCTTACAAAACCTCAATAAGCACTCCTTGGTGGGAAGTTGAAGCTTTATGTTTAGGCAGCGGAAATCTATGTGGCGCTAATGTTATTGTTTCTGCGAACGCAACTGATTTAACAAGTGGCGATGGATGCAAAGGTGATGTTGTTGCCAAGATTGTTATGAACTTATCAACAGGAAAAATGCAAGTCACTCAAGTACCTAACCCAGAAAATATAATCGCTACATCTCCAGCCAATTACACTATGAGTATTGCTCCATAAAATTGAGCAAAATAATTATCATTCAATAACAAAACAGGGCATTTTAACAATGCCCTGTTTTTTATAAAACTATGAATAAAACAACTTTAACAGTTCCACCCTCCCGAATCTGGTACCTAATCGCCTTAATTATTTTTATCGCCCTCCCCACTTATGCAATTCACCATATGGTAAAAGAAACGCGCGCAGCACTACATCAAACACAAACATTTAATGCACCGGGCGCGACAACGATTACAATTAATAAATTAGGTGAATATACATTTTGGGAACCCAAGCCTCAAGAAATTACCAAAGATAAAATTGAAGTACGCCAGTTAGAAAATAATAAAAATATTGAATTCCATCTCAGCGAATCACACTGGTCACAATCTATAAATAAAATTAAGCACACCGCAATTGGCACTATTGATATTCAGCAACCTGGAGAATATCAAGTAACCATCGCTGGCGATGTTCCTGCTCAAGGTATTTTATTACGCTACTCCATTTGGAAAAATTTATTTACGCAAATGCTACGCAGCCTTACACTATTTGCGCTTGGCATTTTAATCGGTGTTATTTTTGCATTAATTATTTTTGTAAAACGCTCCAGTGCTATTCGTGCAGCGCGAGCTCCAACAACAACCAGCCCTACGCCCATCACCGAAAGCAATAAAAAAACCGGAGCAATATGGGCGATGTTATGCCACCTTGGGACACTCGTCGGTGTTATCGTGCCATTTGGTAATTTTATTACCCCCCTACTCATCTGGGCAATTTTAAAAGACGATTACCCCCTGGTAGATGACCAAGGCCGCGAATCGCTAAACTTTCAAATCAGCATGTTGATTTATTATTTCTTGGCCTTTGTTATGGTGATTTTTGTTGTTGGTTTATTTTTATTAGTCCTTCTAGGCTTGTTCCAATTGATCGCTGTGATTATCGCTTCCGTCGAAGCCGGTCGTGGGCGACGATTCCGTTACCCCCTCACTGTGCGGTTTATTCGGCCACTGTCAGCCACCTAAGGCATGTACCACCACATAGTGGCAAGAAAAGGCCCATCGGGCCGACCTGTTAAAAACCCTGGGTGCAACCCCGGGGTAAAAGTGCCGCCTCTTAAATTGAGGCCTAGCAAGGTCGACATATTGTTTTATGCCGGCCTTACAGGCCTCAAATTAGCTTCAACATCCAAACCCAGGGCTTACGCCCTGGGCTTTAACAGATCGGCCCGATGGGCCTTAACCCAATACCATTGCAGCACAACCCCAACTTGGCAAGTAAAAATAGCCCTAGATCACAAAAAATCCTCTGTGTACTCTGCGGTTTCGGTGGTAAAATATTCATAGAACATGGCTCAAGGAACCTCAATGACACTCTCAAACTTTATTTCTCCCGCTTGCCTACGCGGCAATTGTTCCGATAGTTCAGAGCGCAAAGCCTCCTGGATGGAGCTGTTTTATGACTTGGTATTTATGGTTGCCATAGCAGCTATAGCTGAGCGACTGTACGAACACACAACCTTGCTTGGCTTTGCTCAGTTTGTTTTATTATTTATCGCATTATGGGCTGCCTGGACGGCAATGACGTTTTATGCCACACGCTTTGATACCGATGACCCTTTTCACCGCATTATGTTTTTAGCGCAAATGTTTTGCATCGTCCTTATTGCTGTTCTTACCAGTAAAGCCTTTGGTGATAAATCACGTGAATTTGCTATGGCTTATTCGGCACTTTGTTTGCTGGTTATTAGCTTATATTGTCGTGTTACAAAAGTACTGCCAAATGCACGCCCAATTACAGGAAAGCTGCTCACAGGTTTTGGGATATCGACGAGCTTTTGGATACTCTCCATTTTTCTACCCACACCGTGGCGCTATGTTTGTTGGACCATCGCATTATGCATTTATTTTATGACTCCAACATTGTTAAGCAAATCATTGGCAAGTTCTCATGCCGCATTGTCGCCCACGCATTTACCCGAACGATTTGCGCTATTCACTATTTTAGTATTAGGTGAAGCGATCGCTGGCGTAACCTATGGCGTCGAGTTTCATGGGCTCAGCGGTAGCGCAGTTAGCAGCGCAATTTTTGGATTAGTTTTAGCCTTTGGTATATGGTGGTTGTATTTTGATAATATCGAAATCGATTTAAGTCAGCGCAGTTTTATGACCGCAATTCGTTGGGAATTTTCGCACCTTGTTTTAGTTCTCAGCATCACTGCATTAA
>SDBT01010529.1_pt1 | contig 14928 bp, 19 predicted proteins | sample 2277101 | NCBI WGS metagenome assembly SDBT01 (sample SAMN10404973, study PRJNA504765) | marine sediment metagenome | isolation source: marine sediment core GS10_PC15, 103 cmbsf | place: Arctic Ocean: Southern Knipovich Ridge | collected 2010 | reverse complement strand
AAGAAGTCTGGATATCGATAATACTTCTTGTATATGAACACTGCTAGTTCCCTATTACCTTCAGATATAGCTATAGTAGCTATATCTTTCCAAAAATCTTCAGATAATGAACTCGTCCCAAGATATTTAACAGCAGCATTATTACCACGAAACATTGCTATATTAATAGCAGTTTTCTTCAAAGAAATTAACTTGAAACCTCCTACGAATCCCATCTTCCTATACCTCTTAACAAATATCCCATGTACATGTTTAAGTACATCCATTCTGCCAACACATATAGACCATCGTAAACAGACTCTCCAATTCTTAATCTTCGATTCCATAACAATAAGATCTTTAACAGTAAACTCTACATATTCGTTTTTGTTGATAAGATACTCGAGAATGAGCATAGCGATGTCTCGACTGACATATTTTGTTAAAACATCCATTGTTTAAAGTCTTCATAAGAAGTTTTAAATCAAGATCATTTCTGAGCTACATGACTAAGTTTAAAAATTGTATCGGAGTAAATAAAAATGAACAAACTTAAGGTTATAGGTTATTCCAATCGTCCTAATTCCTGTGAAAGGAATTGGGTGACATCATTAGCGCGTTGTGGATACGATTATCAACTGATAGGTCAAAATGAAAAATGGGAAGGTTGGGTTACTAGACCCAGAGCCTATCTAAGATATCTTCAGTCTAGGTCCAACGATAAAACGATTTATGTATTTATTGATGTTCATGATATGGCGGCTAATAGTATTATCGACGCATCAGAAGAATACATAGCTAAGTTTCAAAGTATCAACAAATCAATCGTGATAGGAGCAGAACCTAACTGTACAGCAACTTGCTGTAGATCTTTGACTAATTACTGGAACGATAACAAGAAAATATTACCTAACGTATATCTCAACTGGGGATTGGTATCAGGTTATCGTAATGAATTGATAGATCTTATGAAGTATCTTATCTGTGATTATGAACAATTTTCTCCAAGTATGTTTCATAACAATATAATGCTTAGGATTTCATATAAAGGTAAAGAAGTAGCATGGAACGAACAGATAGTCACCAGGAGATACATGGATTTACATCCTGATTTGATTCATCTAGATTGCACTTCTAATTTTATTGGCAATATTATCTGTCATCCCTTTAGGGGAAATGTAAGACAATATACTTGTCATGGAGATAAAATATTCAATAAGCGATACATCACTTATCCTTTTTTCATACACACACCAGCTTCGAATATTGATGCATTTCTTAGATATAATCATTATATTGGGAGTATATTAGGGAACAAGTATGAAAGAGCAGAAGATAGCATGAAAGTACCTGGTTATCATTGGCTAATTATTGGGATAATAGTATTAATAATTGTGTTATTATCCCTAAGTACAGCGATAATAACTTGGATTGTAGCCATATTTTTGTTAGTTGTAGTGATTATATTGATAGTGTTATATTATAATGCTCTTCACAACTAGGGAAACAGAGCAGGTCGTTTTAAAACAGAATCATGAGAAATTTTAAATTGGGGACATATTATATCCCTGGTCTCTTAATATTCTCCTGAGCTGCAAAACTAACTCTTTCTTGCGTTTCTTAACTGGCTTCTCAGAACCACCACTATATTTCTTAATATATTCTATCAATTGGGGTATCGTGTAACTTTCTCCTCTTTTCCCAGTCCAGTTAATCATACTAATATCGATATCAATATCCTCTGTCTTTTCTTCATGAACTTCTTCCATCTTTGGTAATGGAATAGGTTTCATGATCTTGCTACTTGTTATTGGAAGTTCAAGAGTCTTAAGATTTTTGATTCTACTCACGAATAGCCTATTTCCCAAGATTGGTATATTAATAGGTTGAATGTTGAAACTACTAAAATCTATCTTTACTTTTCTGATACCAAGAGTTGGCTTATCAAGAGGAGCTCCTGACACTGGTAAAGGTGTTGGTTTCTCTCTGGACACTCTATGAGGTTGAAATGTAGCAGCATGAGGTATATCTGTTGATATTTTCATCTCAGTGAGATCAAGAGAGAAGGGATCATCCTTCCTTCTTCTTGTTCTAGGAGGTCTTTCTCTTAGTGCTACGGGTTGAACCATATGAACGTGAATACCTCCAACTGTTACAGGTTTCGCAGGTTTCATTGTTACAGGTTCAGTAGATACCTTTTCTTCTTCAAATGACGGGGCTCCAGGTATTTCGACAGTGGGTTTGATATCTTCTTCATGACGAGATATAGTGGTAATACCTGGAGCTCTTAGATTTGTATGAGGTAGATTGATCGCTGTTATACCGGATGGTACAAATAATTCAACTTCAGGTTCTTCAGATGTTGGAGGTTTTGATGTCACTCTCAAACTACGTCGAGATCTGATGCGAGATCTAATGACCTTCTTTGGTTTAACAATAAGTAAGGGTTCATCAAGCTTGGGAACAGGCAAGGATTCTCGTATACTGCGAGGCTTCGATACTACAGCAAAGCCTGGTTTCTTTCGCCTACTTCGTAATGCAACAGGTTTAACAATAAGTAAGGGTTCATCAAGCTCGGGAACAGGCTCGGGAACAAGTAAAGGCTCCCGTAGTATACGAGGCTTCGATACTACAGCAAGACCCGACTTCCTTCGTCTACTCCGTAATGTAGTAGGTTTGCCTACAGGAGAAGTCTCAGGGACAGACAAAGGCTCAACAGACTCAGGGACAGGCAAAGGTTCTCGTATACTACGAGGCTTCGATACTACAGCAAGACCTAATTTCCTTTGTCTACTTCGTAATGCAATAGGTTTAACAGACTCGGGAGCAGGCAAAAGCTCTTGTATACTGTGAGGTTTTGATACTACAGCAAGACCTAATTTCCTCCTCCTGCTTCGTAGTGTAACAGGTTTGATTACAGGAGAAGGTTTTGATGATACAGCAAGACCTAATTTCCTTCGTCTACTTCGTAATGTAGTAGGTTTAACCACAGTAGGACAAGGTGGACAGGGCAAACATTCTTTAACAACTTTTGGTTTCGACTGTACCTTTAGGGTGCTCTTCCTTTTCCTTCTAGATACTATTCGAGAACTCCTGACAGACATTATCTTTGGATAGTGTCTCAATTAAATGTATGTTTTGATCAATTTTTCAAAACTGATCTAAATACGTTATTGTTAAAATATTAACAAACACTGAATGGAGCATCGTTTTCAGCTCGATGATATATTCGAAGGGGATGATGAAATAATAAACTTCATACTTTTGAATGTTGAATTTCAAAAACCTGAATGGATTTACGAACTAAAATATTTGATTAGGGAGATAGGATATACCGAAGCTCTTGAATACATCAAAACCTCTAAAGATCCTAGATGTCTATTCATGAACTCTCAACCAATGAAGGAGTACAATCTTAATATTTTCAAAGAGAAGATAGATGCTGTTAGGAAAGATGTTATAGTTGAAGGTGTATTCACTTGCAAGAATGAGAAATGTAAATCGAAGAGAACTACAGCTTCATCTAGGCAAACTAGATCTGCTGATGAAGCCGCTACTGTAACAGTGGTCTGTCATGTATGCCAAACTACATGGAAGATGCACTAGTTTTAAAAGTCTTATTTATGCGGTGCACTTGCCATTAATACAATTCAAACTAGATACACAGTTTGAACTTGTTGAGCATTTAGCTCCTTCTTGCGATAAACATTTCTTATTGCTATTCGAGTCAGGATTTGATCTATTCTGGCATATTAGTCCTGAATCACAATCGCTCGTCTTGCTACAATTATCTCCAAGACCTCCATTTTGATTGTTAGCCACGATAACTCCAATGATAATCAAGATGATAAGAATTATGAAAATGACAATTGCTGCTATCCATATTCCTTGATTGGAACCATTTGCAACTGCATCTACTGCTCCATTTTCGATATCCATGATCTTTAATGTGGAAGATAATAAAACTTTTAAAGTAGTTCACTTGTTTTACTTATTAACTGATAGTGCCTTTGTACAGAGAACTTCATGCATTCAATTCAATTTTATCCTTGACGTAATCATAAACAACGTCACTGCAATACTCTCCAAGCTCTGCATAGATATCATTCCAATCTATATCTTCAAATTGTTTAGTGATAATTTCTGCTAAATCAAGATATTTTTGATCTAATGCCGCTATCAGACATTCTTCCCAGTTCATGAATCTTACATTCCCGTGTTCTAATGCATATTTAGCTATGTGATGTTGTTCATGATTCATAGCAAGAATTATATATTCATCCATAATTCCCTGATCAAGATATTTTACCATCTTGAGATCACCGCGAATTACCGCATACTCTATGAAATCATGCCAATCATCGTAAATATACTCTGCTTTATATTCATTAAGATACGCAAAAACATTGAGATGACCTTCTTTCGCTGAAATTTTTTGACAATCGTCCCATTGTGTTTTCTCTACATCTGCTTTCTCTGCTAAGTATTTGAATATTTCAGAATAACCTTTTTCCGCTGCTATGAACATGGATTTCTCGATCAGCTCTTGTGATAGATCATCAATATTCTTAAGAGTATCCAGGTCTTTTTCTCTCACTGCTTGTAAAGCGAAATGACTATCTTCCTCCATTTTCTTGATTGGTTAAATTTGACATATATCAGTTTTAATCTAATTAGGTATTTATTAATGAGAAAGAAACTGATTTAAACTAAGAACAAATTAGAGAAAACAAAAGACAAGTAAATGGCTACACCAGTTGAACCCGTTAAAATAATCATGTCCATGGGTGGTCTTATCATTTCAAATGATGACAGACCCATCTCATTGACAGATAAAGAAAGAAAAACAACTATCTTCTTCATGGTAGATAATGAAACAAGAATCAGATCCATAGAAATTGGCTATATACGTAAACATTTTCCAGGGATCGACAGATACATATTAGATCGGATTAACGATTCATCGATAATAATATTGATTGATGAAGCTTTAATCTACTCTTTAGATTTTTCATTTTTCACACCTGAGAGAATCAATAATATCAAAGAAAACACTGTCAAGTTGGATTTTCACACAACAAATGGTCTTATCACTGAATATGAGTTCGATAAGGATAAATTAGTGGAGATGATGAAAATCATCTTTTTAAGATAAGAGCATACTTGCTCCATTTGATGATTTATATCACAGTTCTCTTTGAATTCGTAATTAGAGCTGCAATAGTGATGGAAGAAATGATAACTTTATACGCAATTCATGTAAAGGAAGACAGATGAATGCATGCTTTAAATGAGTTTACGTCTCCGAAGATAAACCTGAAAAGCATTTGCTTCAGCAAAGGAGATCTTAAAATTGATATATTTAGCATTGTTCAATGACAGGAAACTTGAAAGATATGGATTGGTGTGTTTATCCAGAGTGTATGTACCATGGTCTTAAAGATAGTCACGAATTTCACAAGTGTGAATTGCACAAAGAAATGTGTGACTATATGTTAGATGGAAAACATGCATGTAAACTAGTCTCCGTTACTCATTTCGCGGACATTTATAGTAGACATGCATACAAGTACAAAGGTTACTATTGTAAAGAACATAGTAAAATGATATGTAGATGGACTAGTTACTACGGACGTTCATGTGAATATCTGGCCACGAAAAATGGATTATGTGAACAACATATTTGTATTGAAGAAGATTGTCAAGAAGTAGTTCATGAAACCGAGGCAGAGTCATACTTAATCAACGATGGATATTGTAAGGATCACTATGTTGGAAGCAGAATCAAACATTTTCATTAATGTTTGATTTGGTTGATTTTCTACTTACATTTTAAAACTTAATCTTATTACATTTACTTCTTCAAGGGATACTACTTCAACTTTGTTTATTCCAAAGATATTAATTGACATTAACATAAGATGAAACCACTGAATCAACTAAGTTTGGATGGGAATGTTATCACTACGTTTTCTACTGTACGTGAAGAGCTTGTAGAATATCTTGCATATTCAGACATTTTAAGTTGAATACATTTAAAAGTCAATTAATCCGAGTTCCTTAAGGAGATCAAAATCGTTAACGACATTTCTTGGCGGTTCTCCTATCATGTTAATACCTTTAAAGATCTCTATGAAGTATTTCAAAGTGTCAATATTATCTTTCCAGATAGTACCTTGACATAGTGCAGCGTGTCTATCAATTCTTGATCCAAAAGCGACTTTGCTATCATTCAAATGAATCAGTTTAACTCTTTCAATACCAATGATTCTATCAATATCTTCATACAATGAGTCAATACCCTCTTTTGTTCCCAGATTGTACTCTCCTCTGCCCGATATATGCGCGGTATCTATGACTAGATCAACTCTCTTTGCGATGTCATCTGGAAGACAAGCGAGGATATCGGCTAATTCCTGTATCGTTGATCCTAGCTTGTTCCCTTCTCCAGCAGAATTCTCTAACAGCATATGCCTCTTCTTCGGATCAACATCAAATTTAGTCTTTCTAGTAAATGCCTCTTTCACATTCTTACAGAGTTCTTCATATTGTCTCTTTTTATCAACACATGAACCGGAATGAACTACTAACTGAGCATTAAGTAAGGAAGCCACATCCATTTGTTTCGCTAGGCAACTGATCGAGTTCTGTTTCTTCTGAAGAAACCTCTTATCTTTTTCTAGCTTACTCGCACCACATATGTTAATTGTCAAACTGCTATGGATAAAGAGCTTGATCTTATTCTCATCGACATACTCTCTTGCTGCTTCAATATCACCAATATCGCAATCAACAGTATATCCTTTAGGACTTGAGATGTATATCTGTAAAATCTTACCCTTTTTGACAGTAGCAAGTAATGTCTTCTCTTTTTTCACATGAAATCCGAAGCACTCTTTGCTATCCATGATGTTTACTTTTCTCGAAGATATGATGATATTAAATCAATTTTGATGTTGATCTGTGAAATGATGATATTTAATCACTTTCATTTTAAATAATAACATGACCGATTGGTTAGTATCGCATTATCTATTTTTGTAATTCTATATTAATCCTCATTTAGGATATGTCTATTTGGCTAACAATCATACTTATCTTTTTTGCGATTCTACTAATAGTGATGGGATCATTAGGTGTAAACATATTTAATAAATGTGAAAATATCAATAAGGATTCTGTAGCGAAAGGAGAAAAAGGATTTGAAATAGCTTTGATAGTAGCTGGAATACTTTTGCTACTTTACACAGTTTATGAGGTTGTATTTGGGAGTTCTCAAACATCATAACTCTTAAAAGTATTTCTTGACTTAAAAGATGGATCTTTCTCTGACCACCAAGATAATAATAGTATTTGTAGCGATACTTTTCATAGTGTCATCAGTGCTTATCATCAATCTTCATAATAGATGCGATTTTACAAGTGATGATCAGGTAGCACAAGGAGAGTTCATATTTGCGATAGTGATATTGATCATTGGTTTAATTACACTTGTGTCTGTACCACTCTATTCATTCTACAAACATCGTCACTCAACTAAGACTGCATGATACGATATTTAAAATATTATCATATAACATAAATATGCATAATGCTCATGTGTTTTGGATAATCTTGGCATTGGTAATAATACTGATCATAGCAGCAATAGTAGTATGGCAGACAGCCTTTTCAACTAGGAAGAAGTGTGAGATGAATGAATCACCTGTTTATTGTTACGTGTATGTATGTCCGTTGGGTGAGCCCGCAACTAGATTGGACGGAAATGGTAATATAGTTCAATCAGGTCAAGGAATATTAGATCCAAACCTCTTCAAGGAGTGACAGTTATAAAAGTTCTTACTTTTATGAACTGATTGCCAGAGTGTAGAGATCTTTATCTGAATCATAGTAAACCGTATTCAAAACTAGATCTCCTAGATCGTGACCCCAGATACCATACTTTCCACAAGAGAGAGCTTTATTCATTCCTAAAGGATGTCCAGAACCAGTTCTTTTGAATCTTTCTGCCATCGACTCGATTAGTAACTTAGCTGTCTCTTTCTCTTCTCTGTATATCAACTGATACAATTGACTTATTACTTTTACCAATGCAAAACGAGTAAAATTAGATTCTCTATTCAGTATTATGTCAAATTCGTACTGATCATTTAATGGATAACTTACAGCAACTGTTATCTTATTTCCTCTTATTAGAATCTCATCCTTGTTCAGCATATTTCTAACATCACTATCAAATCCTTCAGAAGTTAGACCTATGTGAGAATATTCTTCTCCCTCTTCAGTTAACACTTTGAATGTGAACTCCTTAGACATTGTTTAATTATGGTATTATTTTAAACTTTATGAATCAACAAGACTTGACGGAAATGGCAATATAGTTCAATCAGGTCAAGGAATATTAGATCCAAACCTCTTCAAGGAGTAACAGTTATAAAACGAAATATTGAAATAGGAACTTTTGTGAATCTATTCCAAGAGTGTAGAGATCTCTGTTTGAATCGTAATAAACCTTGCGCAAAACTAGATCTCCTAGATCATGATCCCAGATATCATACTTTTCACAAGATGGATGCCCATTCATCATCTTAGGACGTCTAGAACAGATTCTATCATATCGTTCTGTCATCGATTCTATTGGTAATATAGATGTTTCTTTCTCTTCTCTGTATATCAACTGATACAACTTACTTATTACTTTTGCCAATATAAAACGAGTAAAATTAGATCTTTTGTCAATGGTTATGTCAAATATGTATTCATCATTTAATGGATAATTTACAGCAATTGTAATCTTGTTTCCACTTATTAGAATCTTATCTTTATCCAACATATTTCTACCATCAAGCTCAAATCCTCTGAGAGTTAGTCTTACAAAATGAGAATAATCTCCTTCTTTATTTAACACTTTGAATTTGAGTCCCTTAGACATGTTTAATTATGATGTTAATTTTAAACTTTATGAACTAGTAATCTCATCATAACATAGTTCAATCTGGTCAAGAAATATTAGATCCAAACCTTTTCAAGGAGTAATAGTTATAAAACGAACACTTCTAGAAAGATTAATGATATCTCTTAAAATGAACACATTCTGGTACATCATAATAGCTGTACTGATAATTATTCTTACAATCTTTGTTGCATTAGCACTTGGAGAGAACTTTAAATCGAATAGTTGTATTAACTTTAACAACCCTTTCTGTTTTTCTGACTGGACGTGTTCAGAAGCTCAAGGAGGATCACCAAATGATGGTACTGACAAACCTGCAGAAAAGCTACAAATGGTCGTACTGGAGTGTGATAAGGTTTTAAGAGGTGATCCTGATGATCTCGACTTTACTCTATGCAAAAACCTTTGGCCTGGAATACTTCCAGATGGTAGCATCTAAAACTGAAGAAAGTATTTATTCTGTAATCCAAAATGGATGATATTAGTGAAATTCTTGAACGAGTACATCTAAGGAAAGAATCTCTAGATAACTTACCACCCGATGTGATTCAAGAGATATTCCTAGATCTCTCGGTAGAGGAAATAATGAAACTATGTCGATCAAATATCGCATTTAATATAGTATGTGGGAGGGAATCTCTTTGGCAAACTAAGGTCTGGATCGATTTTGGTATCGAGAAGAAGTACTGGGATACTTGGAGAAAAACAGCAGAAAATCTATTCAAGATGAATATGATAAATCTCAATAAGAAATGGATCAATGGTATGACATACAGAGAGATAATAGATAAGATAGCAAATCGTACTGAATTCGAAGCTGAGGAAAAGTTTAATATTAACAGAATAATGATAAATGGTGATAGAATAATGGGTAAATATACGGATAATGATTTAAGAGATTTAATAATGGAACTAGGAGAAATACCTATGTTACATTCGAAGCAATTATTGACTGATCAGTTAGAGGTAATATTAAATATAAAGATATCTGGATTATTGGATATACAATTGAAATATCTTCCAAACACTATCGTATCACCAGATATTAAAGGACACGCAAAAAGAATTATATCAGCAATGCTTGGACATTATTTTGATGATGATCAAATAGAAATTTTAGCTACAGATCTACTAGGAAGAGAACTAACTAATAAAGAATTCGAAATCATTCAAAATACATTAACAAGAGAATTTACAATAATCATACTAGCTGCAAATCGATATAAAATGGATGATAATTATATATCGAAAGAACATTATCCTTCTCTGTTCCCAGGTAAATATTCACGCGATCTAGAGAGAGTTTCAGTGAATGAGAGATATTCAGAAGGATTTGATATATTGCACGATCTGTTCGATGCAAATTTTTTTATTATGTCATATACTCCATATTCAGACAAGACGATAAATATGCTTGTCTATAGATTGAGTTTAGGATATGTTACTAGTGGGTATCATGGAGAATGTGATCTGATCGGTAAATCAATAGCTCCTAGATATAACACATTTTAAAATGTGATCTAGTAACATCTAAAACTGATTGACCTAGGTATTTACCTCATAATTCAAAATGAATACTGTCAATGAAATTCTTGGACGAATACATCTCAAGGAGGAATCTTTGGGTAATTTACCACCCGATGTGATTCAAGAGATATTTCTAGACCTTTCGGTAGAGGAAATAATGAAACTGTGTCGATCAAGCATCGCATTTAACATAGTATGTGAGAGAGAATCTTTCTGGCAAACTAAAGTCTGGACCGATTTTGGCATTGAAAAGAAGTACTGGGATACCTGGCGGAAAACAGCGGAGAATCTATTCAAAATTAAGATGATAAATCTCAATAAGAAATGGATCAATGGTATGACATACAGAGAGATAATAGACAAGATAGCAAATCGTACTGAATTCGAAGCTGAAGAAAAACTGAACATTAACAGATCAATGATACATGGTGATAGAATAATGGGTATGTATGGACATAATGAATTGAGAGATTTCATAACAGAATTAGGAGAAACACCTATTGTGATGAATAACAATAGGTTTTCTTTGATTAATCAGTTAGATGTGATATTAAATATAAATATAGCTGGATTAGTAGATTTACAATTACAATATCTTCCCAGTTCTATCTTATTATCGAAAAGAACTCTAATAGCAATGATTGGACATTATTATCATAATCATGATCAATTGGAATCTTTAGCTACAGAATTACTAGGGAGAGAATTAACCGATGAAGAATTCGAAATTGTTCAAAATACATTAACAAGAGAATTTACGATAATCCTTCTAGCTGCACATCGATATAAAGAGGATGATAGATATGCATCAAAAGGACATTATCTTTCTTTGTATACTGGAACTCTCGATAGGTGGAGCATTCCAGAGAATAATAGACATTCGGAAGGATTCGATCTTTTACATGATTTACTCGATACAAATCTTTTTATTATGTCATACACTCCATATTCAGACGAGACATTATATCTACTAATAAATAAATTGATTTTAAGATCATATGTTACTTATCGTTCTCCTATAGATGTTAGTAAATCGATAGCTCCTAAATACAACACGTTATATCTACTAATAAATAAATTGATTTTAAGATCATATGTTACTAATCGTTCGCCTATAGATGTTAGTAAATCAATAGCTCCTAAATACAACACGTTTTAAAATGTGACCATCAGTCTCTATACTAGGAAAATTCACGTGATCTGGTAGTATCTAAAACTGATTAGTTTAAACATTTATCTCACTATTCAAAAATGGATACTATCAGTGAAATTCTTGAACGAGTACATCTAAAGGAAGAATCATTGGGTAATTTACCACCCGATGTGATTCAAGAGATATTTCTAGATCTCTCAGTAGAGGAAATAATGAAACTATGTCGATCAAACGTCGCATTTAACATAGTATGTGAGAGAGAATCTTTCTGGCAAACTAAGGTATGGACTGATTTTGGTATTGAAAAGAAGTATTGGGACACTTGGAGAAAGACAGCAGAGAATCTATTCAAGATGAAGATGATAAATCTCAATAAGAAATGGATCAATGGTATGACATACAGAGAGATAATAGATAAGATAGCGAATCGCACTGAATTCGAAGCTGAGGAAAAGTTTAACATTAACAGAACAAAAATAAATGATGTTAGGATGCTAGCTAGATATGGGATCGATGAATTGAGAGATTTCATAACAGAATTGGGAGAAACACCTATCACAACAAATAAGAGGCGGTTCTTGGCTAATCAGTTAGAAGTAATATTAAATATGAGGATATCTGGATTAGTAGATGTACAATTACAATATCTTCCCAATGTTATCTCATTATCGAAAGAAACTCTAGCAGCAATTGTTGGACATTATTATGATAATGATCAATTAGAAGCTTTAACTACAGAGCTACTGGGGAGAGAATTAACCGATGAAGAATTCGAAATAGTTCAAAATACATTAACAAGAGAATTTACGATAATCATTCTAGCTATGCATCGATATAAAATGGGTGATCAGTATATATCGAAAGGACATTATCCTTCTTTGTTTCCAGGTAGATTTGTATTTGATAGAGCGAGTATCCCAGTAGATGATATATATTCGGAAGGGTTTGATCTTTTACGCAATCTGATCGATACAAACCTTTTCATTATGTCATACACTCCATATTCAGATGAGACAATAAATCTACTTATTAGTAATTTGATTTTAAGATATTATACTAATGGTTTTTCTATAAAGGTTGGTAAATCGGTAGCGCCTAGATATAACAAATTTTAAAATGTGACCATCAATCTCTATACTAGGAAGATTTACATTACATAAAAGAGTCTAAAACTTAAATTCAATGATAAAGTAATAAAATGGTTAACGTGGAGTACTACAAGAGTATCATTAGATCTCACCCAATTAAAGATGTGATAATAACACAAACTGTTAGTGGAATCACAGTGAAGGGAGTATCTCCTAGTATTGAGAATGTAGTATGTTTAAATGATGAATTCAAAAGTGGCAAAGTAAGAATTGTTCAATCATCTAACACTTGGAAATTTACAGCTATTGATACAATAGAGTATATTAAATTGAGTGAACTGATGAATGAACTTAATAGAGATGATACGATCGATGAAAATGGTTTACCAATCTTGGATCTGACAAAAACTGATATATAGAGATAGATTATGAGTGTTCTAAAATGACACTACCTTTCTGTATCGATTATATTGATACATTCATATCCAAAATAGTTACCCAATACGAAAACAATCATGCATTATATTCAATAAAGATAGCAGATGTAGACGTAATTATTCTTGAGATGGTTGATCAGAATTATTGGCTCAAACATTTCGTAACTAGACAAGGACAACTTACCTTAACAGAAGCATTGAAATGGTTCATAGACAAATACCCTGATATGAAATTCGGATTATTGGAAGTCGATAATAATCATATTTTGATAGGTTTTGATATGAAGAACTTTAATACTTCCGCAAAAATCAAAGTTTCTCTTTATTATGTATATCATGGTAGAGCTAACATACTGACATTTATAAGAAACAGTAAGACTATAAAAAACATAATAAGTATAGAAATAGGTAACTTATTATTGAATGTTGATGATCCTTTGTCTGAAGTCTATCAAGATTTCTCAAGATATACTTGAACTTTGAATTTTAAACTATGTCTATCATGATGATCATAAAACTTGCGAAATGATTAAAATGTTTATATTTGTCACGACATTCAAACATGTATTCACAATATGACATTGACAACTTTATCCAAGATACCCTCATATATCGAAAGATTCATACCAGTATGTTTGAATATAAGATGAAAGATAGTTCACTAGTATTGCAATTGAACGATAATGGTGGTATCTCATTTAAGAGATACAAATCAATGATTGATACATTCACAAAAGCAATGAAGCACATGACACCTAAAAACATGATAATTGGATTAGTGCTTACTAAAGGTAAATGTTGTTTAATGGGTTTAAATATGGAAGATTTTGATAAAGTTGAAGGGAATATCAATGTTCCTATTTACATCGAAGGCAAAATCCATACAAGTGTACTAAATGGTAAGAAGATGAGAAATGAAGTGGATATCCTCATGAAGAGAAGATACATTTATTTTTTCGATAGATGGAATGAAGATGATCATAAGAGTGGATCATTATCTAGAATGAAACTCAGTACGATATATTGATTGAGTTTCATTTTTAAAACGGATATATCGATAAGCTTATAAGAAGTCTGAAAATCATAATCCTGCTATTTTCTACAAAATTGATATAATCATCATAATTGGCTCGCCCTCTAAAACATGTCTGACAAACTTTCGAGTGCAATCTCTGAGCATCTGTCTCAGAATAAATCAATTAGCGAATTGGATGTTGCGATTATGACCAAAGCAATGAAGTTGATGTTGAATTCTCCACGCTTACTTCTAGGAATGTTGGAAAGTGGAAAATTCCTCAGTACTCATCATTACATTCATAGTTTCGTTCATCCTAATGGTGAACATGCATGCTCTGATTGTTACAGTGGTGATACTGAGTTTAATCTTACTCAAGGAGCAATGGAACCTGAATTGTATGAAATGTGTGAACCTCAGGAAAAAGACAATGATCAAGTCTCACAGTCTATTGAAAGATTCATCAATGATAAAGTTGATGATTATTCAGTGAATCTTTCAACTTCGAATGATCTCGAAGATAAGACGTGGGCAAATGTGTCATTTAAATCACCATGGAGACATGATGATGAACACAAAGATACCATCTGTATCACTCCAGCTCCTCCAGGAAAAACTGTAACGTTGTTATGTAATGAAAAGATTTATGATACATTCGGACCTGGTTCTGTAATCTGTCTCACTGCATCTTCTTCATGTCTGTGTCGCAACTGCCAAAATAATATAATTGAAAAGAATGCTATGATAGTCATTGAATCTTCTGAACTATTTCCCAA
>SDBT01010528.1_pt1 | contig 14929 bp, 15 predicted proteins | sample 2277101 | NCBI WGS metagenome assembly SDBT01 (sample SAMN10404973, study PRJNA504765) | marine sediment metagenome | isolation source: marine sediment core GS10_PC15, 103 cmbsf | place: Arctic Ocean: Southern Knipovich Ridge | collected 2010 | reverse complement strand
GTTCTCAAAACACGTAAGTCCTTACTGTTACAGGGCTTAATGATTTTAGGGCTAAATTGTTTAAGTCTTTTATTTACAACTACTTATGAAATTCAAGGGCTATTACTCGGACAGACTCCTAGCCTAGCCCAATTGGAAGATGACCTAATTCTGATCACACATCTATACAAACCAACTGAGCCCTTCGTTTCCGCTGATGTGGACGAAGTCCTTCGGAGACGAGACGTCTGCGCCAGAGGGTGCGGGTGGACCACCACCCTCAACCACACTAAGTATGTAGTCAGCCAACTGCCAGACTGTCGACCAAGCCGTTCAAACGGGGGCAGGAAGTCCAAGTAGCTTGTCTCTGCTGACAAAGGAAGAGTATTGTACCGCCCCACTTCTTCCTTTGAGAAACTTCCTAATTTCGGAAAAATACTTGCAGGTAAGAATAGTACTTGGTATGGTTTTATAACGTTTGAACCTTATAATACCGTGGTGAAATCGATGACAAAAGACGACTTGGTATCTCTCAATGAAACGGCAACACTCCTTGGCATAAACCTTGCTACTATACGCAATTGGGATAAGAAGGGAAAGTTAAAAGCGTATCGTAATCCTACCAACAATTACAGAATGTTCCGTCTTTCAGAAGTACTTGCTCTACAGAAGAAAACATCGCTCTTCCACGATGAAGCTGAAAACGTAATTGCAGAGCGAGCAATGCTATCGCAGGAAGAAGGATTGACGCCTAGCAAAGCCAGACGACTTATAAACGTACTGCATCGTACTCTCAGAGATATGGTCGGTAATAGTAATTTACTTCTCCGTTTTGACGAAATAAGCAAATTGATTTACTGTAAAGCATCGCTTGACAAAGAAAGTGACAAACGCCTCCTCGATTCACATTCCAGTGGCCAAGTACTCCGTTCCTTCTACCATGAGCTTGTTTCTTTCCATCCCGACTGGTTTCCTCCCCCATTTAACGACTTTCAGGTCAGTGATGATGTGCTAACGCGTCTTGCTCAAGTTGTGGCACCAGTCAACCTTACTCCGACAGGCAGCGATATAAAGGGTTTTGCATATGAAGAAGTAATCCGTAACACATTCGAGAAGGGTGACAATCAGCAGTTCTTCACACCCCCTCAGATCATTCAATTCATGGTTGACTTCTTAGAGGATTCATTACGCGGTACTATCTGTGATCCTGCCTGCGGAACGGGGGGATTTCTAATTGCATCGGCCCAACGACTCAGCAAAAGAACCTCCAGGAAACGACAGCTGGCTCACTTGCTTGGCTTGGAAATTGATGAAAGGCTTGCCTGGGCTGCTCGCATTAATCTGCAATTGCATGACGCCATAAGTTTTGACGTTCGTCATCTAATCGGGTCTGGTGCTTTATCTGCTGAGCCTTTTCCCGAGCTTAACAGTATCGATGTTATCTTAACGAATCCCCCATTCGGAAGTGACCTCTCTGAACAGAAAGCTCTACACTCCTTCAAGCTCGGCAAAAACAGACAGTCGCGACGTCGGGGAGTACTTTTCATCGAGCGTTGTCTTGCACTTCTTAAACCCGGCGGTTTAGTAGGTATCATTATTGATGATGGAGTGCTGAATGGGCCCTCAAACGCTGACACGAGGCATCTGATTCTATCACAATCAGACTTAGTTGCTGTTGTGGGCCTCCCAGAGACGGCTTTCATGCCCTATGCATCTGTGAGAGCTTCCATACTTTTTCTGCAGAAACATGGTGGTCGTCAGCGTCGTTTACTTAACGCTAAGGGCACATTTTTTGCACGGGCCGATGAAGTGGGCAGGAAACCTAACGGTGATGCCCTTCTACGCGTCGACCCAACAACACGCCACCTCCTACTTGCTTCTGACCTTCCTCAAATATTGAATGCTTGGATGGAAAACAAGGATTCAACTCAAGGGCATAGGTTCTTTTGGACACAAATCCCATCGATTGATGACTCAGAGTATTCCAATGACAAGTGGAGACTTGACTCAGCATTTCATCATCCCTCCCGCCAAATCTCGTATGATGCACTTCGTAAATCACCTTACCCAACTATGACAATCTCTGAATTGTGTGATATTCGAAATGACACCTTCATTCCCTCAACAGACTTTGAAGATGATGATATTACCTACGTTGGACTCGCAAACATAGAACCAAGGACAGGAATCTTAGAGCCAAAAGTTGTTCTCGGCCGAACTCTGAAAAGCACAGTTAAGAGATTTGAATCCGGCGATATCCTTTATGCGAAAATGAGACCGGAACTAAGGAAAGTCTCGCTTGTGCAAGATAACGTTAGTGAAGGTTTCGCGTCAGCGGAATGTGTTGTCTTGATACCACGGAAATCACCTTCAGGGCACTGGCTCTTTGAACCAGAATTAATGGCAGAACTCTTAAGAAGTGACATTGTATATGGCCAGATTGTCCACCGTATCATTGGTATTGGTCGTCCAAGACTAAGTAAAACAACCGTCCTCACTATCAAATTACCAGTCCCTCCTCCAACAATTCAACGGCAATTGATTCGTCTTCTGCAGCGTTCACGTCAAACTGTAAACGAACTGATTCGTGAAAGTGAGGAGGCTAAGAAGCGTGCCGAGCAATGTTCGCTTCAAGCACAAGAGCAATTGGCGGAAGACCTATTGGGTGCGGAGGCATTTACAAATGGAACAACCACAGATTAACATATATCAGAATACTGGGACAGTTCTTGAGACCATCGAACACTTTCTTGAAAATGAACTTGTTCCTGAAGCCGTGACATCCCTTAATGACTCTTGTCTTCAGAGGCGACTGCTTGTCTTTGATGACGAAAAGCTACCAACTAATCAACGGAACCTTACGGATTTTCGCACACGTCTCGGTGTCCTCATCGAATATGAGTTTGGTCGAGCACTTGATGAACTATTAGCTTCAAAAGGTCTTACAGATGCCCAAGTTGTATATGTCGTTGCCAATCGTTTTCCCGATCTTGAAATTCGCCGCTCCGATGGTACAAGAGGGCCCCGCATTGAAGTTAAATCTATAGACTTGCTTGCAGAGGAAAAGGCGGCCAACTTCGATACGTTGGTAAAGGATACTCGGCCGAGCCAAGATTATGTCCTTGTTCTTCTATGGCAATGGTTGCGCGTGCCAGGCAAACCGGCACGTTGCCCAGTGATAACAGATTGGTCTATTATTAACGCTTTTGAACTCGCTGTCCTACGTGATACATACTGGCTCAACCATCCCCCTGGTGATTGCGGTGATGGTGCCCAAGGCTTCGATATACGTTGGGCTGTTAATAGCACTCGCGCGGGATTCAACAAAGAAGAAGGTAATTATGGGAAGTTGATGAGAATCTTTGACTCTCAAAGCGAGCAGTGGCTTCCAAATGGACTCGTTCGACAAACAACTGTTGATAAATACTTCACATTGCGACAGAAGATTTGGAAAGGTGGTCATGCAGCTCTCGTTGAAATTCTATCAGAGGACTTAGTATCGCTCAACAACGGCACTTTCCAAGTGCAGGCCCCGACCGAACACAATGATTTGCTTGTCTGGGAGCTGTCTATTGACAATCGCCGTGTTGTGCTGGGTGGCGGCAACCGCATGCCAAGAAAAGTCGATATTCTTGCTCTTGTAATAGACAATACCGATATTGCAGTCGCCGTAAATGCAAAATTTCAGTGGAGAGTCTACGACTCTTCAGGCAATCTATTGAACTCAGGAAACAAACCAACAGCTATCGCTGCCGCTATTGCACAGACTCTCGGTGTAGACATTAGCATGTCTGATCATCTGTTCTAAGGTTAAGCGTCTGTGCCAAGGACCACATCTCATCAGAATATGCAAGTCCAATCACATGGTTTATAAATTCGGTAACACAGGCGTAATCTGTGAAGACGTGTAGTTTGTGCGACTCAAAATTGTATAGAGCTATACCGTCGTTATCACTTCTAAGATGGAAGAAATACCCGCCTCTCCTATTTACCCCAACTGCATGCCTGATGCATATGCTAATGCCATCTCCTATTCGCGGGCTTACCTCAGACTCCAATTCTGATGCTAACAACGGACCTTCAACAGTCAAGAATGACAGTGGTGGAAATGGTAGAGTCAAAGGCGTCGCCATTTCAGCGTTTCCCCTTTCCGCCAACACTTAATCTTCTATCCACTTCTGCGAAAAACTCTTCCAGCGATATCCCCAGCCCCCTCACAATTAGAATAATTGTGTTAAAAGAAGGATTACGACAACCACGCTCTATGTCGGCAATATATGTCCGGTGTAATTCGCACCGGTTTGCAAGTTCTTCTTGAGAAACGCCAAGTTCGTTTCTTCTTTCTCGCACAACTCGCGCGAATGCGTCTTGATTCTTCTTCGTATGCCTCTTTTGCATACAAGAATTAGACCGTCCTGTAGACGATGCGTCTATAGACGATAAGTGACAATTTCTCGTAAGGTAAAAATATTCATATCTTTGTCCTCTTGGCGTTTGGGGAAAACCTGGTAATGATGAATGAACTTTTCGCCGGTCTGGGCGATGAGCACCTTACAGCGACACTTGATCCGTTGGTCATTTTAAAGTAAATAAGCGTGGAGATTTTAATAAAGACCTTCCGCAGATGTCAAATTTGATTTCTGCTGCCTGGTCGCTTTTGAGCTGAAAAATGGGTCTGGATTTTGTTTCCAGGGGTTCATAGCGGGGGCGCGCGTCGCTCAGTCTAAAATCACTCCCGAAATCAATTTGTTTTGTGATTCTTTTCCAGTTGTCGTAAAGACTCATGATGCCTTTTACAACACTGCCAGGATATTTGGCTCTGTCGGCCAACGCAGCAGTTTCTTGTAGGGATATCCTGGTGTTCCTTTTACAGATAGTTTCTTTCTCACCATCATCGCACCCAAGCCGAGCAGCAGCCTGAGTTATATAGTGGCCTTAATTATTTAGGACAAAGCCCCGTTGTTACCATTTTGAGGATGGTGATGAAAAGCAAGGGGCTTTGTCGAAATACTTAATCCGATTTCACACTTAAAATTTCAAGAAATACTTGTATTTTGGCAAATAATCGACATTTATTCGGACTCGATATAGGCAAAATCAACATTTGTGGTGTCAAAATGGTAACAAGATGTCACCCGAAAATCAGGGTGTTTTTCAGCTTTTGAAAGCGGTAATTTTTCGAAGAATTGTGGGATTTTAAAGCTCAAGAAAATGGGGGCATTGAGTAGTCTGTTATTGTGTTGGACCTGAATTGTACATAAATCCTCGTTTTACTTGCCCGGATGTAATTTTTGGTAAGCACAGTGGGTGTTGGGGAGTTGGGGAGTTGTTTCACTGTCAATGACACTATCCTCTGCTCGACAGCATAGCCCGGGGCCAAAACCAACAAGAAAGGCCGAGCAAGAATGCCCGGCCCTTGTGTTCGGAGGGGATTCAGTTTTGAGACTACTAATCATCTTTGAGCCGGCCGGCGGAATAGACGGCTTCGCTTCCGTCGCTGAGGACTAATCGCCACTTTTTGAAGGTAAAGACACGACCCTCCACTTGCCTTTCCTCGGTGGTTGCAAGCTCTTGCCCTTCCTCTTCTTGTCTGAGTTGCTCTTGCAAGAGTTGGCGAACTTCCTTTCCCAGTGCGGCTCGCCGTTCGTCGATCACCGTCCATGGACCGCTGTCATCGGGATCGAACTCACTTCTTCTGACCGTTTGACCATCTGAGAGATTGTGCTCGTACAACAACAACCTGCTGCCAAGTTGACCGTTCACCTCTATTTCGCTTACCCTTACCAATTTCCTGTTGCCCTGTTGCTTTTGGAGATCCAGCTCCTCCTGGATCCTCACCGCGTGCTCCGGACTGTCGGCCCAGCTTTCAGGGATGCTAGTCGCGCTCTGGCCGTCTTCAGACAGTAGACGATAGCCGCGTTCGGGGTGTTTGTCCCTGAAGCGCCACTTGCGAACCTTAGCTCCTACTACCTCTTTAGAATCGTATTTCACCGTTGTCTTGTATGACGCCTTGCCGTCACCATCCATTTCTACTTCCATCTGCGTGTAGTCTTCCGGGATGTCGGGCTCGAACTCGCTCGCATCCAACTCGACGTTCCACTGAAAGTTGTCCTGGACTGTGTGAACCTCCAGCGTCCCATTTTTGCCCACCGTGTCCACCTCAACCAGGATCGGTAAGCCTGTATCAACTGCGACCCACAACTGTATAACGCAACTATCGACCTGAAAGTTTGCCTCGGCCTCTGACGGATCTCTGTCGATTTCGATGCCTTCGGCCTCGACACCTTCTATGGTCCTGCGACCCAGCTTTGTGTACTCGGCTGAGAGGTATTCCCTGACGGCCTCTTTTGGCTCCTTGTTCTCAATCTCTGCAAGCGCATCGTCAGCAAGCGCCGTCCGGTAATATGTTCTGTTCGGATGATCCACCGATGTCATCGCTCCATCTGAGAGGGTGGCGTAGACCTGAACCGTGACTTCCTCATCGTTGTACCCGTCCTGCCGAACACCGTACTGCGCAGACCCATAAACCATCATATTCAACTCGATCGTGCCTGTTTCCTCCTGGTTGTAGGTTTGCTTCATTCGGTAGACAAATCCGGGGCTCGCTTCAATGTTTCGGACCACCTCGCCCCAGGCGACACTCCCGGCCGAGCCTACAAGCTGGTTCATCCCTATAAGCACTGCGATAACTATCACCGCCGCTGCGGCTAATTTTGTAATCGGACTTTTCATAATAGTTCTCCACATGTTCGGCTTTGTTACGGCCGAACGGGTCGTTTTGGGCTTTTCCAGTTCGTCAATGAGCTCCTTAAGAGCAGTCTTTTTAATCTCTGGATTAATGATGATTCTCGCATTTTTAACTAGTCGTTTTATGTTTTCTGCTGGTCTCATTTTTCTATCTCACTATTCAACATTGACCACAGTTTATTAAGTCCATATCTATATCGGCTCAAAGTAGTCTTGATTGATGTTCCCTGCAATTTAGCTATGTCCTTAAATTTCATTCTTCCCTGGATGTGCAGGATCACCGCCTCTTTTTGTTCATACGGTAGCTGAGCCATCGCCTTGTACAAGTGTTGAAATTCTTCATCGCATACAACACATTGGTCAGGTGTTTTGGAATCTGAAACAGCAACTGCCGGGTCAACCTCATCCAAACTAACAGGTTCTTGTCTATGTTTTGTTCTGTTCAAATGGCGTATCCTGTTAACAACACAAGATGTCAAATATCCCTTGAGACTCCTTCTGATTTCGTATTTGCCTGCAGAATGGACAAACATAAGAAAAACATCTTGTACAACGTCTTCAGCTGCACTTACATCATTCAAGAGCCCGGCTGCTATTCGCACCAGATCATCTCTGTACTTTTCAAAGATCCGGCAGAGGGCATCCTCACTGCCGCGATTTAATTTCCAGATAAGCAGCTTATCTTCCAAAAGGTCGATACCTTTTCATAAGGAATCAATGATCATTGTCATATATAAGATACAGAAAATAGCTATTTTACCTTAAAATAAAATCATGCTTTGCTAAATAATTCATGATTTTACCCAATTTTTACTCAGAAAACACAGAAGAAGCTTAAACCGATTTCCCATATGATGTCGTATACTGAGGATTCCGTCGCAGTGGCTGCAATGGTAGGCAGCACTCTTGATACGATCCAGGGGGCTTTAGGTTTTACCTCAGGCGACCTTACCGGCCAGTACTTTCAGGCCAGCAATTTCACCTTTGCTTCTGTCGATGGCAATGGAAATGTTACTATAACAGTAACGGCCCCTGCCGGTCTTAAACATCAACAGTCGTTTGGATCGAAGCGTGACCGAGCTGCTCTTTCACATAGTGTAGCGGTTCTCCCTGCGAAAGCAATAAGCTGGCAAAAGTGTGCCTTATATCATGTATCCGGATTTGGGGCACGTCAGCCTTTTCCAACAGTTTACGGAAGGGCCTGTGCCGAAACGCTACGTCTTCAAGGGCGACCCAGGGACTCTACCGGAAGGGAACAGTGGTGGTCGTGGGTTCATAGCGGGGGCGCGTTACGAACATACGACCTATCAGATCTTTATGTCGGGGTCTGCGTGGCCGAAAGCTCTTTTTCTGTTTTAATAGATTTCTTGCCACCCTCTTTTAGTTGCCGAATATAAATCTCTGTTTCACGTACCGCACGTATAACACTTCTGAGTGCTTCCTTTGATTCAGCTTTTCTATACTGTACGTCCGTTCATATAGGCCTTACTCGTATAAAATGTCACTTATTAGATTCGTTTGTGGACTCTTACTAAGGGCATGAAACTAGGCCTATATAAAGAATGTCTTTACCATGGGTAGCAACAGAAAAGTTACAACTGAATGTCCGGCATAAACCAGAAATATGGCGATAAGCGCATTGATCGCATCTTCGCTAAAAAAATAACCCATCAATCCTAGAAAAATAACGATGTTAAGGTAAGACGCAACCCCGCCAATTATGATGCCGAGGGTATCACCCACAGCCCCGGCTATCAAAGCAACCGAAACTAATTGCAGCAGTGATACAAAAAACGGATCAAATGGATAGCCGAACCAATTGCATAATCCAAGTCCTAACATCATAACAACGGTATACAAGACTATCTTACCAATAACAATAATCAGCATCCCTTGGAGCGGACTATCGTAAGCTTTTTGGCGGAGAAATATAACATCAATCATCATAATCACCAAAGCTAGACCAATGGAAATCAATGGGACATAAACATCTTTGATCTTGGTATTCTTTTCATCCATTTTAATTCTGTTTTTCTTTAGTGATCAAATAGCACTTCAACGCGGCGGATCAGGGGCGGCCTTTAGGCCGTCCCTTTGCATCCGCATGTTGGCCTTCTCAATTAATGAATGTATTCTTCACTCGATGTGACTTCATGAAATAGGGAATAAAGATACCACTGATAACAAGGGCTTCCACAAGACCTCTGAACATGTAGACAGTGATTTGGCTGTACTGAAAGGACTTTATTAGAACCTGAATCAATTCAAATGGGATGTACGCGGCCATAAGCACAATGATTGCTGGCACAGTAATACGGCGTTTCTTGAAGAAGAACAGAGCAACGGTAGCCAAGGCGACAATCATCATTAGTTCCATAGCCCCAATTATCCACGTTCGTGGGTCGCTTGTGCGTTCTGATGGAAGCCTGTTAATGCTAAAGAGAATGATGGAAAGATTACGAATGGGTAACAGGATGAGACCTATAGCTGGAATCAGTAACCATCCCGCAATACCTTCGATCGATTCAGAACCATCTTTATTTGTGTTATCTGTCATGAATTATCCTCGGCCAACGCCCCGGATCAGGGGCGGCCTTTCAGGCCGTCCCTTTGCATCCGCTTGTTCTGTGTCAACATTAGTTTAAATCATCTGGTCCTATTGTGAGTATCGTCATCAGACCCACGACTTGATAGGAGGTAATGGGAATCCCCAAAATGGGTATCTTCTTAACAACCTCGCGACCTTGGGTTTCTCTTACGCTTGCTTTAATACGCACAAGCCCTTTTTTACGGCTCTTCAACTTGGTCTTAATACATATTGTATATTTTTCACCAGATGGCCCAACTTGATCCGCAGTGTATGGATCGGACGTTGTAGTCTGCAGAAGCTCTTGATGGGACATTCTGCGTATGCGATCAAGTTCACTATCAAGAATGATTTGTGCTTCTTCCTTGCTCATGATTACTTTCCACAGAACGATGCCCCTCAGGAGCGACGCGTCAGCGGCGTCTCACTGAAGGGGCTGGTTCGAATTATACTACCCAGTTACTGCGGTGATATTGAAAATAGTCATATAGCAATGTGTATCTAAATGCCAACTTGGTATTCTGCTGGGCCTTATGTTTGTTGAGTTCAGCAATGATGAACTCTAGAGCTTTCTCATAGATATATCCATCGACATTTTCACCATGTACGTCAGCTAAGAATTCTTTACCAAGATAGTTAAGTATCGAATAACCATCTACATCAGAAATACAGCGTTCAAGCCACCGCTTTGCCAGAAGCTTTGAGAAACCAATCTCATGTGTTCCATCAGGCTTAGATGGAATATAGTCACGCATATAGGATATTATTTCCTCGCCAAGGATTACTCGAGGGTATTGGGCTATTTGGCTTTCAAGTCGATAAGCATTTCTTACTGCTGGACCATATAGTTCGTTTGGATTCATCTCCATGCCAATTCCAACATCAACACCACATCTTAAAGGAATGCCTTTTGCTAAAAATGCAGGAAAAAGAATACCTAATGAGCTCAATAACGCGGAAATGCCGTTCATCGGCAATATACTCTCATCATTCCTAAGTGAAACAAATGCGACCAAGCCATCTGAAAATCTCTGAAAACATACTTTGCCTGTTCGCAGCTTAACAAATTGCTCTTCTGATATTTCGGGTGGCAATTCGATTGAAGGTCTTTTCTTTTTATTGGCAAGTTTGTCGAAATTTTCTTTAAACGATTCATGAATATCATTAATGGCAGCAAATGTTTCCAGAAATAGCTTCTTGAATCGTTGTGTTTCTTCCTCACTCTCGGGGAGATGTGTCATTTGATCTAGCTTTTCGCTTTGACCAAGTAAGTCAATGAATGCTACAGCCCAAAAACATAAATCAGGATCTTGTTTCATGTTAGTATTCGAACTATGTATATATGGTTTCCGTATAAAACTCCTGACCTCTCCGAGTGTCAATATAACACCCCTTTGCCCAAAGTCCATAAGTAATCTCAAACTTAGGGGTTTTCTCTTAAGCTTTTCCGTAGCAAATCTTTGTAAAGCCAAAAGCAGGTATTTATGGCTTCAGTCAGGCCTCCTAACAAACGGTATAAAAGAAAATCAGGTTTATCAGGTAACGGTTGACTCAGGTAACCCAAGCGATCACAAATGATTGGATGCGCCTCAACAAGCCAACCCAAATAAATCATTACCAGCACAGCTAACAAAACCAGACGACGAATCGCAGACCAACGAAATGTTCGTATCTTTTCAAGGTTTACCTGACTTTTGAGGAAGCGAATTGCCTCTTCGCATTCCCACCTTCGTATATAGAAACGCAAAACCTGTTTTGCGTCCTTAAGATTCTCTACAGGCAAATTCGTCAACAGTATCATCGGCTTATCCTTTCCGGCAAGCCGGGAGACAACCAATGTCAGATCCTCATCTCGGCCAGGCAAACGAACTTTCACCCATCCTATCTGTGTAATACGAAGGGCAGGTTTGCCGTGACGTTTGATGAGCTTGCCGAAGCGATGTGGAGTTGGGGTTTGTTCGGCAAGTTGCTGTGCTCGAATCGGTACCCGCTGTCCAGCCTCGCTTTGTTCAGAACCGCCCAAAGAACGCAGCAAATGCCGACACCGGACTCACCGTCGCATCACCTGACTTCAACGGCGACGGAATTGTCGATTCCAAGGACGTGTCCATCATGGTGGACCACTGGCACACAGACGAGCCATCCTGTGATGTTGCCCCACCGCCTTGGGGTGATGGTATAGTCGATGTCCAGGACCTGATCTTCCTTTCTGAGCATTTATTTGAGGAAGTAAACGATCCTACGCTGGTAGCGCACTGGGCACTGGATGAGACAGAAGGCGACATCGCCCAGGACAGCGCCGGTGACAACTTCGGATTAGTCGTTGGCGGGCCTGTTTGGCAATCAACAGGTGGACAAGTGAATGGTGCGCTTCAGTTTGATGGGATAGACGATGTTGTTATTGCAGGCCCTACCCTGAATCCGGCAGGCGGCCCGTTTAGCGTTCTCGCCTGGATAAAGGGCGGCGCTGCAGGACAAACCGTCATCTCCGAGCCAAGTGGCGCGAATTGGCTGTCCACAGATCCATTTGAGGGATCATTGATGACAGAGCTAAAGGGTACTGGCCGGGACGCCGCCGAACTGCTGTCACAAACAATCATCACCGATGGTAACTGGCACCGGATAGCTCTTGTGTGGGACGGTTCGAACAGAACGCTCTACGTTGATGACATCGCCGTTGCTGAAGACACGCAAACTGATTTGGAAGCCTCAGAAAACGGTCTGTACATCGGCGCCGGCACGGCTATGCAACCCGGAACCTACTTCTCCGGTCTGATTGACGACGTTCGCATCTACAACCGGCCACTGATACCATAAGATATCGAAACGCAGCCGATTGAGCAGCCGTTCGATGCCGGAAAGGAAACTAAATCGAAACCAGCAAATTCGAGGAGACCAAAAATGAGTAATAAAATGAAAGCCAAAATCACATTCGTCATAGTTGGATTGGTGGCTGCTATTGTGCTCAGCAGTGCCGGGAGCGCCAGAGCAGCCACCTGGACGCAGAAGGCCGATATGCCAACGGCAAGAAACTGGCTCGCCACCAGTGTGGTGGATGGAAAGATATACCCTATTGGCGGATATGACTTCTACCATGGGACTGAACTTGCCACTGTAGAAGTGTATGATCCAGTGACTGACGGAGGAGGCCCCAGTGGAGTTACGCTGGCAACCGCGTCGCTGCAGTGTACGATGGGGCAAGAAGTTCGGTATACTTAGATGGTGAAGAGATCGGAGCAATGGATTCTACAGGTACGATAGAAACCAGTACCGGCCGTTTGCTTCTGGGCGCCGGAACAGATATGAACCCGCCGACCCTTTATCTTGTTGGTTTGATAGATGACGCACGCATCTACGACGAGGCGCTGCCGGCAGGACAGATTCAGGCTATTATGCAAGGTGGTGGTGCAACATATCCATTTGCTGACAGACCCGATCCGGCCGATGGCAACCTGCTTGCAGATACCTGGACGAAACTTAGCTGGCGGGCGGGAGACTTTGCAGTCTCGCACGATGTTTACATCGGCGATAATTTCGACGATGTGAATGCCGGTGTCGAGAGCACGTTCCAGGGCAACCAAGCCGGAACGTTTTTGGTTGTTGGCTTCCCTGGATTTCCTATTCCGGATGGTCTTGTCCCCGGTACAACTTACTACTGGCGAATCGATGAGGTCAATGACACCGAGCCGAACAGTCCGTGGAAAGGCGAGGTCTGGAGCTTTAGTATTCCTCCCAGGACAGCATACTTTTCCGAGCCTGCTGATGGTGCCGAGTCTGTAGATCCGGATGTGGAGCTTAGATGGACGGCAGGTTATGGTGCGAAATTACATACCATATATTTTGGCGACAATTTTGACGACGTGAACAATGCCGCTGGCGGTCTTCCTCAGGGAACTGCGACCTATAACCCCGGCACACTTAAATTGGCTAAGACTTACTATTGGCGGGTCGATGAGTTTGATGCCATCGCCACCTATAAAGGCGATGTTTGGAGCTTTACTACTCAGGGCGCCGTCGGGAATCCGAATCCGGCTAATGGCGCTGTGTATGTAAAGCAGACACAGATTATCACCTTCTCACCGAGTGTCTTTGCAGCTTCGCATCAGATATACTTCGGCACAGATAAAGATGCTGTACGCAATGCCGATACCGGCTCGCCGGAGTATAAAGGCACCAGGGACCTTGGCTCTGAGAGCTATGACCCCGGAATGCTTGAGTGGGATACTGATTACTACTGGAGGATTGATGAGGTCAATAATACCAACCCAGATAGTCCGTGGACAGGCATCCTCTGGAGCTTTACGACCGCCGACTTCCTTATTGTGGACGATTTTGAATCTTACAATGACCTTGACCCCGCCGAGACCGAGAGCAACAGGCGGCGATCCAACCCATCTCTAACCCGACTGGTTTGGCAATGAGCTGGCCGTTGCCCATGTCTGTCCCGCCGATGAACGCGGTGAATCCTGTACCGACGAGCGGATCAATCATCTGAGTGGCATTCAGAGGACCGCCTCGAAGGGTTGGATCGTACAATGTCATTGGCACACCCTGAAAGATAGGATGATGTGAGTCCACTGCCCCTGCGTAGATATATGAAGTGTCATCTGGCGCTCTGGCGTCTGAATTGACCCAGTTCCACCGGCTGTTGCGGGCAAAATGAGAGTTCATTGTCAACAGCGGAGTTTTGAGCGAATTCCACTCAGTTTTCTCGTTACCTTGATTGTAGCGGCTGCTCCAGCCTAACCGGCTGACGATGATAAGGTCAGCCGCATTCAATTCGGCGATCTTGTCTGGAGTAAGCTCGTTCCAGTATTCCGGCCGGACGTCAACGCTATGGCCCTCGGAAATAAGGAAGCTTTCCAGGCTGTGGTCGTCTCGAAGCCCATCCCAATCATAGTCTATCGCTTCCGTGACCAGGATGATGTTAACGCCGCCTAGCAGATAGTTGATGGCATTGCGGAACATCTGCAGGCCCTCGGCTGTAAGGTTCAGCTCGCCCTGGGCGGTGGTTATTACCTCTTGTCTGTCGTAGTCGTAGTACTGAATCTCCTGAGTACCGGCACAGAACAGCATACGTTTACCGCCGGCGTACTGGCCCGAGCCCTCGAAGAACTCAAAGCCGGCGTCCCACTCGGCGATCCAACCCATGCTCAGTTGTACGGACTTAGCGATTAGATGACCGTTACCCATGTCGGTTGTACCGATGAACGAGGTGACTCCGGTACCAACGAGCGGATCGATCATTTGAACAACATCAGGCCGGCCGGCCAGAGCGTACGAGCTCAGCAGCATGTCAATAAAGATCGGATGAAGTGGATCCACTGCCTCCGCATAGATGAGTGGAGTGTCGCCTGCTGGCGACCCTGCCCAGGAATTGACCCATTTCCAACGGGTGTTGCGAGCGAAGTAAGCATTCATTTGCAGCAGCGGAGTCGTGAGTGAATTCCAGTCGGTTGTCTCGTTGCCTTCATCGTAGCGGTCGCTCCAGGTTAACCGGCTGAAGATGATCAGGTCGGCCGCATTCAGCTCGGTGATCTTCTCTGGAGTAAGTACTTTCCAGTAGTCCGGTCGGACGTCCACGTTATGGCCCTCAGAAACAAGAAAAGTCTCCAG
>SDBT01010527.1_pt1 | contig 14930 bp, 7 predicted proteins | sample 2277101 | NCBI WGS metagenome assembly SDBT01 (sample SAMN10404973, study PRJNA504765) | marine sediment metagenome | isolation source: marine sediment core GS10_PC15, 103 cmbsf | place: Arctic Ocean: Southern Knipovich Ridge | collected 2010 | reverse complement strand
GATCACACCAAACACGTATAGAAAACTAGTACTCTTAATCAACGTCATGGCTTTCAAGGCGCTCTCACGACAATATTTTTATCGTGGCAATGATGACCTTGATCTTGCGCACATAACAACTGAACAATTAAAAATGGTCTCTGCCAATTTATTCTTTACAGTGGTGAATTTAATCATAGCAACAACTCAACATGGTGCGGATTTTCAGAAAGTGCGACTATCTGATGTTGGGAGTGGTGTGCTAGGGCTGTTTGTATTCTTAAATTATTGGGCCTTATTCATGTTGGATAAAGATTTCAGTGAAGGTTCAGGCCTTATGATGTTCAATACAATCACGCGCTTAGTCTCAACATATGAGCTGATAGTTTGGGGAGCCGGGCGATATGGTCATGCTGAGGTTGAAGCGCTACAACCACCTGCAGAGGAAGCAGATGCTGTTGAGGAAGCAGATGCTGTTGAGGCTGGGCCCTTAATGCCTAGACCAGCCCCACATTAAATCTGGGAATTATTTTGTATGATGGAGATCATTCTACACAGCATGGAGACAAGCTTTATTCGTTGCCGATAGGATGTCTGTGGGAGTGAAGATCGCGCCGTATAACCTTCCCGCGTTTTAACGGACACTTGACATATTGATTCTTAGTCAGCGTAGCCGCTGAAATAGCAATTCGCCTATCACACGTGCTATGCCTGAAAACCCTATGTTTTCAGACGCTATTGATTGGGAATTACCATTGGCCCAACACAGGCGAATCGATAATTCTAAGCATACATTAACGTTTCGCCACACACAGGTTAAATCAATTTCACCCTAATTGTGTCAAAGAAATTCCGATGATTGACTTATAATCCACCTTATAGTACAATGTTTAGTTGGAAGTTCTATGCTAATCAGGTAATATTTTGGGGGGGATCAGTGAAAAGACTATTTGCGGCCGTATATGATGGTGATATAGAGAAAGTTAGAGAGTATTTAGCAGCTGGTGATGATCCAAATGAAAAATCAGATCCATCAGACGAACCATCATTGTTTGCAATTAATATCAAGAAAAAGCACGCATTCGACTGTCTTCTCGAACTCCTTAATGCAGGAGCTGATGTTAATGCCACCAATCGTGACGGACTGACACCGCTGCAATATATTCTTGTATCAGCAAAGCATGATTATGTGTTTGACGACAATCGTCATGAACTTGAACATGAAAAAATTCTGCCTTTGATTAAAATATTAATCGCATCTAGAGCTGATGTTGATGCCTACTATTTGGGGTCGGGACCCAACAACTGCCCACAAAGACTGTTTAATACTGCGTTAGAATTTAAAACCCCCGTACTTTATATAAGAAAATTTCTACTCATGCATAATTCCCAAATTGATAAAGAGTGCGCTGAAGAAATCGAATATAGCCGAACTAACTGCATTGAACTTACTGAGAAAGAAAAAGAAATTGTCTACGATACGGAAAAGAAACTGGCAGAAAGAAATGCTATTCCGCCTGAAGGTGTATTTAACGGACCTTGCAATATTCGATGAGGCTGTAAATATTGGCTGCTGCAGCGGTATAAGTGCAACACCTATTTTTCAATTTTAATTACAAGATGTAAAAAAAACGGCGTCACGCCTGTCGTTCTCGAATTCCTAGATCAATTGTGACATCAAGCACTTATGTAATTACCACCTCATTGCATTTGCGTGCGGGGGATTCTTAGTCATTCATGCATTTTCATTTACACTTACCGGATGTACAGTTGAAAAATAGACGACCATCATCACGGTGGACAACCCAAGAAAATAAATCGGCATGGGATAAGCGGTGCCGTTGTGAATATACCCCATAAAAAACACGACCATTGCGATTAGCACATAGTAGGTGAAACCAAACATTGAACCAGCAGTGCCAATAACATCTTTATAGTCGACCAGTGCGCAGCTCAATACGTTCGGAATCGCAATGCCAAATCCAATGTTAATACCAACAATTGCAGATATTATGGAAAATAAAACATAACCACGATGGGCAGCATTAATATTACCGATGAGTGTTAGCGCTAGAAAAATTACGGAACTTACAAGCGCCACTAAACACCCAATGAAGATAATTCTATTGATTTCTATATGGTTGTTCAGACTATACGATATTCGCCCGCCGATTATACTAGCAAATGCGATCAGAAAACCCAGCATGCCATATTCTATTGGTGAATAATGCAAAAGGTTGATTATCAAGAATGGGCCCTCTGCAAAAAAGCTAAAGTAGATCCCATTAAAGCCTGCCACTATAATTGCACATCCCCAAACCCGTTTATCTTTAGCTAATCGAATTGCAATTTCCATCCATTTGGGTGTCTGTGTTTTTGCATTCACTAGGTCGGGATGTGATTCAGGTAAGCTAGTATAGTTGTATACAAGTAACAGTACCCCCATCACCAACAATGCTACAAAATTTGCAGTCCATGCAAAGTATTGAACTAAAAATCCGCCTATCAATGGCCCCACGGCCGGTGCAACCGCTAATGCCACAACCAATGTACTATAGATCTGGTTGCGACGCTTTCCTATAAACACATCTCGAATGATAGTTTGTGTGATCACAGAGCCAACGCTTGCCCCAAATGCCTGAATAAAACGGCTTGTTAACAAATAGTCGATGGAAGTTGAAGATAAACAACCTAAGCAGCCGATGCAGTAGATAGCAATTCCAGTGAGCATAACTCTGCGGCGCCCAAAGCGATCTGACGCGCTTCCCCAGATAAAAACACCCAGTGCAAAGCCGATAAAATAGATACTGAGAGTCCACTGAACCAGATGATTACTAGTATGCAGCGAGCGAGCAATATCCGGAAGTGAAGGTGTGTATATCGTCTCGCTAATTTGTGGGAACCCAGCTAGAAGGACAATCATTAAAAGGCTTGGGGCCTGACGTTTAAGATATGCCATACACTAATTCCTAAGAAACTATTTCTGTTGCCAAGAAAATCGGGTGACGACTTTAACACATAATGCCTGTGTGCGCTGAATGAATTCACTGGTACTGCAAAGAAACGGAGATAGTTTAATCTTGCGCGCCTATTGCTCGTACTAATGCAGCTGTGATTTAGGCTCGCGCCCTATCAAGTCAATCAGGCAAGCAAAATAGAATCGGGCTAAATCGCACGAAACTCGGTTGTTCGTTAGATCAGTGGAAAATGGAGGCTCATCGGACGCTCGAAATAATCGCCCTGATCCATACATAAACTAATCGTTATTAGAACTGCTGTATGAAGGTGGGTACAGGCTGCACCCCTTTGTATCCCCAGGAGGACTCACCTCATCATATGGCGGCGCTGAAGGCTCTGTACTTGTCGGTTGTGATGTGCTGATAGAAAGTAAACCCAGTTCGCTCAAGCGGTAGATTTCTGCGGAGCTGATCACACAGTTGGCGCCTGCTTCGGTTGGCAAATTCATCAAGCGAAGCAACTCAGTAAATTGATCATTGTCTAGTTGATAAGGTGTGGTGCGCAGCAAGCTGAGCAAACGGTATTTGATGGCGCGTACAATGCCGCCGTAGGTGCGAGTGGTTTGGTAAAATTCAACCTGTTTATTAGAGAATAGCCCTAGCACTTGGGAACTCCCTTTGGCTACGGGGTTATCCGCGCGGCGCAAATATTTAAGGTTATTAAATTTTGCGTCTTCTAGTAATTCTGGATTTGTGATCGCTTCCATTTCAAGCAATGTTTGCCATAAGTTTCCAACAGTGCATGATGGATCAGTTGATAAATAATGGGCGCATACCTGACGCGCAGCAACTTTGCTTTTTTGAATCGCAGCAAGTCGTATACTCAGGGGTGACAGACCTATAGTATTGATTTCCAGAACAAGCTTGTTAGGGTTTGAATTTTTTTGTATCGCGCCCTGCGATGTTATATCGGGCATGTCCTTATACAGATCTTTTGACGTCTTTCCGATCCAACGCGAAAATTGCTGAACAAACGCAATGATGGTGCGAATGTCGTGCTGTGTAGACTCTAATAGTGATTTCACAAAAACATCAAGACAATCGCTATGGATCTTGTCTTGCAATAATTTAAAACGCGCCCGTAGGTGCGGATGTTTGCGATACAATGACGTATTATCGTTGTGACTGGACTCAACGCGGTACAGAATACACTGTGCCAGTAACATCGAAACCGCTTCGCTAAGGTCTTCGCTTGTCTGCGGTATCTCACTCTGTTTGTTTCCAGTGATCAATGCACTATAGAAAGGAAGTGTTTTATTGAATGCTTGCTCGACGATGTTTTTGGTCTGTGATACGCGTTCAGCCTTTTCGCTTTTTTTCACATTCTCAGCTGCCCCTAACTCTATGCGTACTTTCCATAAACATGCTTCTCGCTCGCTCTCCCTTCGCTCCTCAATCTGTCTCTGCATTAATTCTGTTTCTACTTTAGCTTTTCGTTCTACTTCCTCCCTTCGCTCCTCAATCCGTCTCTGCATTAATTCTGTTTCTACTTCAGCTTTTCGTTCTGCTTCCAAATAGCGATTGTTGAAAACTTCTATATCTTGCTCTTTTTCGAGGAGGATCAGCTTCTCCATTACGAAGTTGTCCGCCTTCTGTTGGAGATTCTGCGTGCTATCCTGGTGTATCCATCGTTTGGCCACAGCTAATTCGTTTTCAAATTCCTTGACGATAGTCACCAATTCATTATGGCTATTACTCTTTGCAAAGCCTGCTAAATCCTCATCTAACTTGACTAGAGCATTAAAAAATTCCTTAAAATGATCTGTATAGTTTGAGAGGAGGCCTTTTTTCCATTGCTCTAGTGTACTTTCCGCGTAACCCATTTGCCCTTGAAAGTCTCGCTCATAATACGAAATAGAATCATCATAAGCACTCAATATTTCGCTAATATGCGATGCAATATTCTGATATTTGTTTTTAATGATATCCTTTTCCTTAATCGACTCAAGCCAAGCCCTTAGTTCCGAAAAGGTCTTGATCTGAATCCACGGCAGGCACCGCTTTTCCAGTGATGTTTTTGTTTCCTGCAATATTTTAAGGATAGGCGCAAGAGCCGCATCTTTTTGAGCTGCTGCTATTTGTATATTTACAATCTGTAATGTGATCGGCAACGTCTCATGGTACCAGTTGAACCCGGGCCAGCAGAGCTCCCCGTCTTCGTCAAGTCTATACACGTTGCTAACGCGATCTAATATCGAAATATCATTCAGCGCCTTTATAATCTCTTGGCTGCACTCTATTTGTTTATCAGTCAAACAAAGACTTGCCGTCTTGACACTGCTCAAGCAAGTGCCCAAGAGAGCCTTGATTTCTCTCAAATATTGATCTGAGCGATGCTCCCCGCCATAATCCTCCTTCAGATAAGTGTCAAAATAACAAGTGATCGGCATGTGATAACTCCTGGCAAGCTTGCCCAGCTTAAGCTGGGCAAGTGTTTAGTGTTTATGGACTAAGCTATCCGCTTAATTTGCATTAAGGCCTGGTTTTTTCTCAGCGGCTTCGACCTGCGGTTTTTCGGTCAATGCCTTGATTGTCAAAGGCGTATCTTTGTATTTCTTGTAAAACTTATCGACAAACTCCTCAGTTTTTGTTTCATAGCCTTCCTTCTGGGCTCCATACTTAGCAAAAAATCCATATTTTTTGTGTTTGATTGTTTCATCAGATTTTGCAATCCATTCACCGAGTAAATCACCAATGGTCCTGCTATCATCCTTGTTCTGCCCATCCCATTCGCTGGTAATTTCCTCACGTATTGAACGATGCAACGTCTTTAGTACCTGGTACTTGGGTTGAGTATCTTTATTCATAATCGTAGATTTAAAATGACCATCCATCCACCCACGCAACTCTTTCAGCGCTAAAGGCTCTTCAGCCAATTCAGCGGGCAGGGTGTCATCAGCACTTTGTAAATTATCTTGCGCATAGTTAACTCCACATTCAATTTGCTGATAGGTCAGATTTTCTGTGTGTAACTGCAGTTTTTCTTGTTCAGTAGGGTTTATATTACCTTTCTTGGTCTCCTTAATATCTAATTGAAAATTAGAAGATACTTTATCAATTTCTTCGCCGTCATTATTCTCCCATGTATGCACGGTTATTTTGTGATTTACAAAACCTTGGTGTAGCTTAATAATGTGCGCGTGTTTTGCTGCTATATCAGCTAAGTCTTTCAGGGCAAGTATTGCCGAGTCTGAGTCTGGATCAATTAAATTTTGATAAAAGGCAAACCAACTTAAGGACATCGACTTTCTTTCCGTTGGCACGCGGTCACGCTGCGTATCAGTTATCTGAACATCTGCGAGTAAGCAACCCAAAAGATCGATGGGCGTGCTATTGGTGACACTTTCTACGGTGTCTGAATTGTTTGAGGAATTGCTTGATTCGCCTTTATTGTCTTGTGCTACTTCTGCATCAATGGCTTTATTAAATTTTTCAGAACTGATGATAGCACTTGCCAATTGTCCAGCTTCGGCCTTATCTACACCCCATGCTTGTAGGCGAGCACTACATTCCTTAGCCCCTTGTTCGCAGTACTGCCAGCCATGACCTTTATCTGGATGTTTATCTTTGCTAAGTATTCCTTTGCCAGTGCCATTACCGCGGCCAATGCTGCGCATCATAGCGACCAGCTGCCACTTCTTCATTATTGCTGTCTGTTCATTTGAGTCTAATTTTTCAAATGCTTCTATCTGCTCAACCAATTCTGGTTTCAAAGAATCCTTATGCTTCTTGTAGTGCTCAAACATATAGGGAAGTAATGCCGCTATACGGGTAGAGTTTTGAGAACCATGAATTTTTCGATCTAGCTTAGCGTAATTCACTTTACCCGTGTTATGAACAAGAAGTCCATTTTTATCCAATTTCCCGTGTTCACGTAGAAAAACGGTTTTTTGTAACTCCTCAGCAAATTCTGCCAAGGTGGATTTGTTGATATCTAGTTCCATTTGATTAAACTCCAATATATAACTATAAAAGAGGCTCAATAATAAATCATGCACGCGTTTTTGTCAACAAAAATAATGCAGTGGTATTAAAACAAGGGGTCAACAAGGGGTCAAGTCTTTCCTTGTAAAGTTAAACTTTACAAGGAAAGACTTGACCCCCTCGTTGAGGAATTCGCGCAACTGAGATTACCAAGCTGAACTGCTGTGCGTGGACTTTAGAACGCAGTGCTATCAAGTCCTTGCAGTCGAACATGTTAACGATCGTTTAAAAGCGAGGATAAATAGCATCACGACATAGAATTACATTTCGCATAGCACACGTTAGCAGTCTTTCATGGGCCCAGATTATTAGCTAGGTATGACGCTAATGGTCAGCTCATCACCGAATCAGATAAGCAATCCAAAAGGCAGCTTAGGAGATGAAAATCCGCTTGTTAGCAACACCCCGCATGTTACTAACATGTATACAACTGTATAGTTGCAAAACTCTAAATTTACCTGTACAATTGAAACTCACTCAAATTGAGTACATTGCTTAGAGGTAAGCATTATGGGTTATTGGGAAAAGAGCGTAGATGGAGAAGCACGTTTTACACTTATAAAACATCAATATGACCACTATGAAGAGAAAGAGCACCAATTTTCAATTGTTTTAAACATTAATACGAAAGAGTCAGTTTTTTCTGAATCTGCGTCAATCCACATAGCGCCAGTTACAAAAACGATATACACTTGGTTATGCCAACAGTTACCACTAGAACATGCAAAAAACAATCTGAGTAACAATAGGCCGGCATTTCTTGGTGAACTGTACTTTGATGCTGGCCCTCCTCCAGCGAGAAACACCCGAATAAAAAAATTTCTTGATATATTGAGAAAAAAGCTCGATTTGGGTGATATCCTGCTTGATATTTACCAGCAACTTAACATTAATACTTGTGCAGATAATATCGAGAATCTGTTTTTAAACGGAAATCTGGACCAAGCATTAATGGCAGCAAAAAACAACAGTGGAGATGAGAGCAATCCAATTCACCGATTGTTAAATTTAATAGAAAAATACATTCAATATCAATATTCCAAAAATGATAATGATAGTACACCTGAGGAGTCTTCTTTTTATAACTTAACCATACAATTACCAGATTTAGAAGAGCTATTAAAAATGGCGCGATTAGTTAAGCCAACAGATAAATATTATCGTGATACTTGGGACTCATTATATAAGGTGGTTATGTTTTACGAACCCACAACCAACAAACAAAAACAATTTTTGTTAGAAGTAAAAGTAGAATCATGTTTTTGTTGTGATAAGTATGCAAGAGAAGCAATCTTATATTTAAGTGAACTTGCTGAAACCGGTATTGGTGTGGAAGAGAATACATTACCAAGCTATGTTATCAAATTAGCTAAACAAAATGCAGAACTACGTTGTAAAATTGACAAGGCGGAAAAAACTAACAAGTTGAATTTCTTGACTCAGGGTTTTTTCGCAAATCATCCAAACATCGATAAAAAAACTTGGAAATCACATCTGGAAGATTCAAACGTATGCTTTCTCCTATTTAAACCTAAAAATAGTAAGATAGCTGATAAATTATCCAATGAGCTTAAACTTTCTGGGTTTCATTCATATCGCGGTACGACTAAAGAGGGTAAAGAAGCTGTTTCTGTAAACTTAATAAAGTAGTCAGCCGGGCAAGGTTGTCAAGCTTTCCAGTGGCACACTGTTAGTAACATGCCATCTGTAAATACGGTGTCAATGACCCCCGCTATTCATAACTCCTCCTTGATTGATAAGATCATCAGCTGTGCTCCCCGATCGGGGCTTTGCGTAGATAAGGATTGTTACCGGCATTATCAATATCAACGAGAGTAAAAACAGGGGGATTAATAAAATTAATTTGTTTCTGCAACTAATTTAAGTCAAATGCACGTATGATTATTTAGGATAAATGATATCTCTAGCGCTGTTTTACGCCCGAGCCCTATCAAGTCCATCAGGCACAAAATCACCTTGAGCTTTCACTATCCAATATCAAGACTAGCCACCACGTTTTCAAATTAGCTTTATTTTCCATTGTTTCTTGCAAAATGGTTTAAATTATTATCTTCCTGGGCAAGATTGTCGTTTTGAACCACCTGTGTTTCAATATGAAATCGCTCAATCAGTTCAAATAAATATATCAAAGATAATAGGTGATGCTTTTTATAAGTGACAGATCCATCATAATAAATGCCACCGCCCACTCGATCACGACTATAGTGGTCATGAGTGGTGCGCATCAATAAGTCCCATGCCTGACTGGTTTGTTCTGAAAAATTAGATTTTTTTTCTCGATGTAAATGTTCAGCACCCAAGTCTGCCAAATCCTTATCTTCAGAAAAAAAGCTAATGAGATTCGACACATTTAATGCGTCACGGCATCTGTGAAAAAAGGCTGTTTGAAAAATACTATCAGCATAGGTAGAACTTGCTGCATACAAAGTTCTTAATTCAAAAGAGTTAGACGATTGGTATTTTTTGAGATTATCTGCAATACATTTTTTTAGATATTCAATATTTAAGTTGTTGATAATTCTTAATTGATATGAGCTGCCTGGTAAATGGCAGCCAAGGCGTTTGTTAAGAAGTTGGCACATCAGCATGTAATGGATATCTAACATGTAATCAATTACAGGATGCTGCACATCGGGCAATGTATCACGAATTGTCTCCAATTCATTGTGGATTTTCATTAACCTTTTATAAAGTAAATATTTATCTTGGGCGATCCTAAAAAGGCTATAGAATACTATCAACAATGTCGCCAACATCGTTAAATTTTTCATGCCAAAGAACCATTCAAAGAAGGTTAAGTCCTCTAAACTAAGGATGTCAATCCAAGTCTGAACCAATTGTTCATTCTTGCTAGATAGAATTAATAAAGTGGTTAACCCAAGTTTTGAAATTTGCTTTTTGAGGATCAATTTGCCGGCTTGAGCATCCAATTTAATCCAAGGCAAGTTTTCTCGTTGCAATTTAGATTGATTAACAAAGTAAAGCTCATAATTGTCTTGATTAGGTTTTAGAGAAACAGTTTTAACATCCGAGCGATATTTTATGATTGGTTCCCCTCGTTCCTTCATGTATAAGTGATGTTGCTTATATATATTGCCTCTATCCCTCTTAAAAACACAATCGAATGAGGTGTCATCTGATCGCTTTTGAGGAAGAAAGGTAGTGATTGTCATCTTCATTGTATTTGAGGATTTCAGCCAGTATTCTTCCCAAGTCAGCTTTCTCGGACGATAAGTAACAGCAGGATGAAGTAAATGTGTCGTAGAATCTTCAAGTGGATTATGAGATAAATGAATCGCGCCATCATTGACAGTTTCCAAAGGTGAACCGTTTTGCAGGATATTCTTCAAATGAAACCGATCAAACGTGAGATAAGCATACTGAATATCAAAGTTCAATTGAGTATTAAAGAATATGGGTAATCCTTGCGGATGATGATCCGGGCTCACCTGGGTTAAATCAATTTCAGCCGCTAAATTATTAAATGAAAGATTATATGGCTGATCATGATATTGAATTGGGATTTCTTTTGCTTCATGATTAACGAGAAAATATCTAGCATAACAGTTAGATTCTCTAAATTTTAAATACTGAATATTTGATAATAAAATATATTGCTCATTCGGAAGTGATATAATGACGTCTTGGGAACAGCCGAATAGATTGACTGTAAAACTAATCGAAATCTGTTCCAATGCATCTCGATCAAATCCCACAAAATTAATTTGATCATGTTTAGGTTTTTGTCCACTTCTTTCGAGTTCACCATAGTAGTGACTTATTTCACCTATGGTCATTGAATGTAAATTCTTATATGTAGCACGCATATGCTGTCGTGACGCACTCATCGCCAACGTGGTTGATAGTGCTAAACCCAATGGGTTATTGCTAAGCTTCTTACCTATAGTTTGTCTAGATTCTCCCAATACTGTCTGAGTCATGGCAAATAATACTAATCCACGCATCAGTTGATCATCCATTAACCCAAATTCCGATATGCCTGTATAAGTATTTGGCATTGGTACTATGACAAATTCATCATGATACCCACGCCTGCCCATTCGCATTTCACTTGAAGCTTCAAATGATTTTGCAAATGACAGTGTGGAAAATAGAGATAAATAGTAAATAAGTAGCGTGGGCGCTGTAAACACTATTCTAGATAAAAAATCAATTAATGCAGAGGGCTGTTTGCGCTTCATCTGTTTATCCTAAAGTGGCCAATTTTCAGGTAATTGTACATTATTGCGCCTTGGCTTTCAAGCTTGGTGAAGTCATGATGACTTCCTTAGACGTGAATGCATGAATTTCATTTTGTACAACACGAAATAAGGTTTTGCCGTTATTGTAGCGAAATCCCCAGTCATTTGATGTCATATTAACCGGTCCGAACTTGATACCCTTTGTCTGTGTTGTCATATAGCGAATGATGGCTGTCAGTTTTTGGTGGTGCGCATGCTGCTTGGATTTCAAAACTGAAATTAATTCGCCGCTGGAAGTGCTTGCAAATAAGCATGTTCTTTTCAATTTATATTGCTTGATTATTTGTTTGAAAACTTGATCTAACTCGTCGTATTTTTGGGGATTGATGGTTTTACTACTAGAGTCGATAAATGCTTGGCAAAATTGTTGTAAGCTGCGATCAAGTTCTTCGGTATTGTAAACAGGCTTACGGGTTTTTATGGTAACTGCAGCTTTGATGGGTGCTGTGGCAATGCCTACGACAGAACCAAGGGCAGCACCTATAGTTGCAGGAATAGCACCTGTAATAGTGGCACCACATCCTGCAGAGAATTCTAAATCAGAATCATCGATCATCTCTCCTGTAGCAGCGGCTCCTGCCACGAGAACGCCCGGCAGTACAAAAGCCCCTACAAAAGCTGCTGGGGTACCCAAAACAACAGCGCCCCCAATTGTGCAGTGTTTAGTGTTATAGGCGAGCGCATGTTTGAAAGCAAAATGCTTAAAGGATTGATTGTGGTGGCTTGGAAGACTTTTGAAATACCGTTCAGTGTCATAACAAATATCCAAATCCACTTTTTCTTTATGTAATCTGGCCAGACATCCAGAATGAATATTCGCTGCTGTTAATGCGCGTTTAGTATGAAAAAAACGACCGAGATTGCTCTGCGGATCTTCTGCCTCACTGAGCCAAGTTCTTTTGTTATGCTGGTTTTCTTCTTTAAGAATAAGTTGTTCGACGGCTTCTTTATTATCGCCATCTTTCGCAACTTTCGAGTGGTTAATATTGCCAGTGCGAATAGCTCGAAATAAATATTTTGTCTTCAATTGTTCGCATGATTTGCAAATCTTATAGAGTTGTGCCGCACAGCGTGGTTGCTGTTCGACAAGACTATCAAAAATAGGTTCAAGGTTTAAGAGTTCTCTACGATGGAAATCCCCATTATTTAATAGATTAAAAACGCTATCTATAAACTGGCTATTCGCACGAAGTAGGTTAATTGTTTTTATCGCATTTCGATCACTAGGCTGATGAAGCTGTCGTAAAATACGATAGATGATTAATATGTCAGGATGCTTGTTTTTGATTTTTTTTACTTGCTCTTTGTTGAGGTTTTTTATAAGCACTGTTAATAATTGTAATGCATCCTTTGGGCTCCAATAAATAAATCTAGCAATCACTGAATAATAAGCTCGGATGACATCCTCATTAAATTTATCGTGGACAATAGCATCGGCCAAACAGCAATCACCAAAAGATAACAGCTCAATTAACTCGTCAGAGGAGAATTTCTTATTTTGTTTTAATTCCAATAGGAAATTTTCAACCTGATCTGGGGTATTTTGACGTTTGATGATTGCTGATAATTTGTATTTATAGGAAGTTAGCATTGTATTGTCTCCTAGTTATTTGTGAAACATGGTCAATGACCAGATAGATGAAGTGTACAAACAAACTATTAGGTAAAAAATAGAATAATTCGAAACGAATAGTTTCCAAAAGTTACTTAATATCTTAATGCTGAGGGGGTACTACTGATTCTTAGGAATGCGAACTGATGACATTCACTAAGTACTTGGTATCAAGAATTAACTAGTAATTCGAACAGGACAACCCAATCCACGCAAAAGTCGAAATCCATTCACGGCAATACATAACCACATGGAGCGTGTAGTGTTCCAATTGTTAATTTTCCTAAAGATCTGACTGCTAGCATTTAAGAAACCATATGCTCACAGTAGAAGGCCTTTATGCTTCAAGTACGTGCATAGGGCGAAGTCGTGTGTAAATATACGGGGACTCTTTGAGTGGAGGGGGATAAACTAATGTTTGTGCAAATGGCTCATGATTCTTAGGAATGCGTGCAACTGAGATCACCTAGTTGCACGCTTGATTATTGCCAGCGCTTTATCAAGTCCCACCGTCGGTCTTCGAGCTATGGTGGGCATGTCCCAAAGGCCCTCAGAGCTTAGTTCTACGCAGCCCGCCCACCGAAGCCCGCAGGACAGTAGCAGTATCCAATATCAAGGCGTGGCAGCATTTTCTAAGACATCTTGCGCATATTGGTTGCTAGATTGTTTGCATTTTCATTTGACTGTTTAGTGCCAGGCTTGCGGTAGGGTTGCCAGAGCAAACTGCTTGCGGCTTGTTTCGCGAGCGCGTGAAATTCTGTTTGCTCTTGTGGCTTGAAGCTCACTGGCCTGTCTTGCTTAGCGCTCTCGTTGTCATTAGCTTTATCTTGAGGAAATTTAGCCAGAATGTGAGCGAGTTCTTCATCGTCAGCCAGTTCCAGTTGTTGCAGATCCGCATGCAAGCCCTTTAGTGAAATTTTCTGATTTAATAATTGTTTAACTTCGTTTTTATACTCACGCTTGATTGTTAAATCTTCGACTCCAGTGAAGAAACTTATGCTGTTGCAGTAATTCCTTAATAAACTTTTTCGATTTTGCTCACGGTGCACAGTAACCTCGGCTAGTCGGAGTTGCGCTGGATCTTGCTTACCTTTTGCAGCAAAGAGGCTATGGTGAAGTTTCCAAAAGCTTAGGTTAGTCTCACCTTCCTCGCAGGCATACCTTGATAGGCGTGATTTTAAAAACAGTAAATTAAAGGCGGCCTGTCCATAATAGTCGACTGATAGACCCACTGATGGATCGACCTGTTTAAAATAGTAAGCTGCCGTTTTTGCTAAGGCATTTTGTTGCTTTGGTTTGCCCGTAAATTGTGGTAATTGCTCATAGTAATGGCAGCCTAGAAGATAGGCTGTTTTAAAAAAGGTTTTAGGGCAGGCATTCTTGGTGGTTTTAAAAAGTTGCTCGAGCATCTTGACGCGTTGCGGCACTGTTATGAATGTATCAGCAAGCAATGCTTCAAGGAATTCTTCGGGCTCTTGCTCAGACAGTTTATCAAATTCAGCAAATCGATAGATGGCGACCCAGCTGTGGTTAAATTGCGTCTGCATAAGTTGGTAAAGGCAGTGAAAATCGTCGGGATTTTTTTCCAGGCATTTTTCCAGCATTGCCTCAGCATATTTAATTCCTTTTAAACTATCTTCACGATACCTAGTGGTAGCTTCAGGCGTTGTGGGCCCTCGGCCTTTTTCATACATCCAGCCCAGATTGTATTGCGCGCTTGCAACCCCTTGTTTCGCGGCGAGTTGCCACCAATGAACAGCTTGCTCATCACTTTGCTCAACACCGCGACCTTCTTTATACATACAGCCCAGATTGAATTGCGCGATTGCATCTCCTTGTTTCGCGGCGAGTTGCCACCAATGAACAGCTTGCTCATCACTTTGCTTAACACCGCTGCCTTTATCATACATACAGCCCAGATTGCGTTGCGCGCTTGTATCTCCTTGTTTCGCGGCGAGTTGAAACCACTGTATAGCTTGCTCATCACTTTGCTTAACACCGCGGCCTTTTTTATACATCCAGCCCAGACGGTTTTGCGCTTCTGCATATCCTCGC
>SDBT01010526.1_pt1 | contig 14930 bp, 13 predicted proteins | sample 2277101 | NCBI WGS metagenome assembly SDBT01 (sample SAMN10404973, study PRJNA504765) | marine sediment metagenome | isolation source: marine sediment core GS10_PC15, 103 cmbsf | place: Arctic Ocean: Southern Knipovich Ridge | collected 2010 | reverse complement strand
CCATCAGAAGACTGCTCGGATGGAAATACATTTTTTACCCACCTACCCGGAGTATCATCGTCACTACGAGGTATCACATATTTTGTTAAATCGACCCTGTACTCTTTCCCGACTAAGGCCAAAGCAAAATCATCTATATCTTTATCGTAAAAGACGATAGTTTCAATATTGCTCAATAAATCTCTACTCCTTGCCTTAAGTTCGTCGGCAAAAAATATTGCCCAGTGGGAAAAATCCATCCCCTCCAAAGAAGCAAGTAAAAACAACGCTTTTCTTCCGCCTACGACCAATGCAGCACGTGTAGTAGCAAAAAACCGGGGAGCAAAATATCTATTCTCAAATATATCTATGTTCTTTCCTATATCAATCTTTTCTAACCCCACCTGGCTATGAAAAGTCGAAAGAAAGAAATTTTTATCCTTATTCTTACCAAAAAATCTATAGGGATATTCTTCCTGAGGTAAAATTGCATATTTCACATTCAATAAACCCAATATCTTGGCAATATATTTGGTCTGTTCAAATATCGCTGGAGAGCCTCTATCGTTTAAGAAAGGACTGGTGGAGGAAGAGGAAAGATAATTGGAGTGATATGAACTAATTAGAGGGTACTCTGGGCTATAAAAGGCATATCAGCCTTTTATTGGACGCCAGAAGGTCCGAAAGTGCAGAGGTTGACTTTTGATAAATTCTTCTAATATTTCATATTCTCTTGGAACCTGATTTGCATCAAAAGTGCCGCCAACCTTTCCAACCATTGCCGGGAAGATAAGATATATCAGAAAGAAGAAAATAAACGCTAAAAATACGACCCTTAAACCCTGACTTTCTAATGATATCTTTAATTTTTTAAATTTAACTCTCCTCAGTCCATTTGATAAGAAATCTATACCGACCCCTAGTAAGGGAGCATATGCTAAAGCTACTAAACAAAGAAATTTCCCAGGCTCTCGAAACATTTTACCTCCAGGAAAATATTTAAAAAACCATATATAGACCTCACCAAATGGTTTATTTGAGCCTTTACCAAAAAATACCGACATTAAAGCTATTATCGCCAATAGACGCACATTTTTATCTTTTAAGCAACTGAGTACCCCTATTAATACAATTAAAGGGATAGCAAAATATTGTAAGGGGACAACTGGGAAACTTGGAGAGCCAAGTGGCCAGGAAATGGAGTAGAAAGCAGCATTATGACTTAATTTCGCATAACTAAGGGTCCTCACCCATCCTTCTGAATCATAGCCAGTTGGAAGTTCCGGCATTTGCACCAATAACGACGGCAAAATCCAATAAAAATGCAAAACCACGGGCACCACCGAAACAAGCATTAAATAACCAATTACTTCAACTATTTTCTTGGTAGGTTTAAAATTGTGCAGCTTTGTTTCTTCTATTAATGCATTAACAAAAAATAATGAAATTGCGCCAATTGTTAAATAACTTATGCGAGGCTCATAACATATAGAAAGGGTCAAGAACATTCCGGCTAAAAGACCGTTTCTTAACCGGTTTTCTTTGAGCCCTTTTATAAAAAACGCTAACACCAGTGGGGCCAGGGCATAAGCCATTGCAATGGACAAAATACCGCCAGCCACTAACGACAAGACGAAAGTATTAAAAACATAAAACATAGAAGCAAAAAAACAAATGAGTCGCTTTTTAAATAGTACATAAGTAAAGTAGTACATCGATAAAAGAGATAAAAACAGATACGGAAAAAAATATACTATTCTCTCACTAACACTAAAATCAAATCCTAATCGGGAAATAAGACCGTAAAGCCAAAATAATGGATACCTGTGAAGCAATAACGTATCAGATGTACCTAACCCTGGAATGGCGACAGTAGAATTCCAAATGTATGGAAATGAAAAGAAATGGACTAATTGTTCTCTCGGATAAGCCAATAAATCTCCAATATCCAATATGCCAGGCCTGAACCACCCACGGTAACCAAAAATGCCTAAGATTATCAGAACAAGAATATCAATAGCTCGATTTCTAACCCTAAACTGATACCACTTTTTGATATTCCCGCCGGTACCCTTTTCTTTAATTATGTTCATCTCAATTTATCCCCTTCTATAATCTTCAATGAGAGGAAATTGTGAAAGCAGAACACTCTCGATATCTCCTAATACCTTCTGTACGGGCCTTTCTACATCTATAACGCGCAGGCCAAACTCCCGAGCTAGCTCAAGATATCTCTCTCTCTGTTCACGAAAATACATGATGTCTAACTCATTTGCGCGAAGCATGGCTATATCAGGTGAGATATCCAGGACAAAAGCTATATCCGGTTTGGGAATAACATGCCTGTAAAAACGTCCAGCACATGCTGATGAATAACCATAGTAATCGAAATTTATAGCCAAATCATAAAAGTAGCGGTCCGAAATAACATAATATCCAAGAAGTAATTTAGGTTTTATGGATATAATATAGTAAAGTAGATTATCCAGCGCTACCAAGTATGGCCACTGGCGCACAAAAAGAGTCTTTTGCCCTTTAAAAAGAAGAGGATGAGAATCCTTATTAGAACTCCTTCTGAGCAATTTTACCACTATGCGCGCCGCTGCTACCACTGGCTTTAATAAGAAATAACGGAAAGGCTGTATTACACAAACTTTTAATCCTTGTTTGCGCAAAGAAATATCTAAAAGTTTGGAAATTGTTGTCTTACCTGCCCCATCTAGTCCAATCAGCGCAATTAACATCTCTTCTCCAGTAAGCTATTATTGTGAAAGATCATGTTATCGAACTATCTGTTCTTCCATAACGCAAAAGACTAATCAAAGTACGAATGTCTGCGCACAGTTGTTTCCAAGAATGCAGGCTAAAAAAGAATCGACGGATTAAAAAAGAAGGACGGAAATAAAATTCATAATACGCCTTACGGCGCATTTTGTAAATATAATCCTTGCTTAAACCCTGAGGTATATATATAGGCCATACGCCTCGAAAGCCCTGCCCAAGTTTACCAGTCACATACTGATCAACAATGTCCGGTTTAAACTGACTTTCTTCTATAGCTCTCACAAATAGCCTTGATCCAGGCATAGGTACTGTAAGGTGAACTCCAATAATATCCGGTTTGAATCGTTGACCACATTGAACAGTTTTTTCAATGTCCTCAGTTGTTTCTGTGGGAAAACCTAACATAAGGAAAAAAGAGACTCTAATTCTGCTTTTCCTGCACAACGCAACCACCTTAGATATTTGTTCATCCTTTATTTTCTTGCCCACGATCTCCATCCTTACTCTTTCACTCCCAGATTCTACACCCAAGGCGATTTCTTCACACCCGGCTCGTGACATTAATTTCAATAGCTCATCATCTACTAAGTCAGCTCTGGTATTGGCCACCCAAGATATTTTAATATTTCTATTAATTATTTGCTGGCAAATATCGACTACATGTCTTGTATTAAGAGTAAATGTATCATCAATAAAAAGAAAGCGTCCCTGCCAGGGTTTGAAAAGAGTGATTATTTCTTCTACCACATTCTCAGCAGAGCGATATCTAACTTTATCAGGAATAGCGGGTAAACTGCAAAAAATGCATTTATATGGACAACCGCGGGAGGCTACAATAAATGCCCTATTTTCTCTATAATCGGCCTTTCTTACCAAATTTCTGGAAGGGAAAGGCAGAATATCTAAATTCATACACGCTTCCCCTTCAAAGATCCCAGTTATCCTTTCTCCGTTAAGAACTCTATCAACAATTTTTCTGAAAGTGAATTCACCTTCTCGCACAACCCCAGAATCAAAAAAGGGGAAACGGTCAATAACACCGGGATCAGCACTAACATGAGACCCACCAAGGCAAACATGGATTTTGCTACCATATTTTTCTTTGACGGCCTTGGCTATATTTACGGCAGACTGAATACTTGATGTCAATGCAGAAATACCGATAACTTTGGGATGTTGCCCATCTATGAATGCAATTATATCACGCATATCCATGTTCATAGCGCGAACATCTAACAATTTCACCTTAAAACCATTCTTCTCCAGGAAAGAGGCAATATACATTAAGCCCAGCGGTGGGCACCACTTTTCATCTCCTACAGAATACTTGGTTTTGTCCAAGAGTATGGGGGCATTAATAAGAAGTACGTCTGACATTTCTCCCTTCTTACACGGAGTAAACAACCCTGTACTTCCACACAGGGTATCCGCCAAAAGATTTTGATGAAACTCCCTGCAGCAAACTCAAGGGAACAACCAAGCTCAAATCTTTCTTACCTTAATACCTATAAAGCCAGCATGCCATTTATTAATCTTACATAACAATCTAGAAAACATATTTGGAAAAGGAAAGTAGCCAATACAGAATAGACTCTCTATTTTAAATTTATATATCTCAAAGATTTTTTTCAATGACTTATAAGCCAAAACCCTAGTATGTTGAGGAATTATTGCTTCGTAAGGTGTTTTTTTGACATCATAAGTAGGATGAACGGGATGATGTCCTATTACATATTTGTGACTTAAAGTAGGACCAGAATAGGGTTGATTTCCGCAGAGAAGAGCAAATATATTGTGAACGGACGCAAGATTTTCTGTGCATATAACCCCATACCCTCCGGGTTTCAAAACCCGGTATAACTCAGAAATAAAATTATCCAAATCAACCATATGCTCGATAACTTGCTCAGCAGTTACTACATCAAAAAAGGGATTTTGAAAAGGAAATTTTTGATTTAAATCACTTTCAGATACTATTATCCCTTTTTGGGGAGCCTTAATCGCTCTGACCTCATTAATCTCTATCCCATAAATTTTCTCAGTCCCGATCTTCTGGGCAATCTTCACGCTAAAACTACCATCGTCACAACCGCAATCAAGAACACTCGCCTGCGAATTCCTTTCTAATTGGTTTAAAAAACTTCTGCGCCTCTCTCCCTTTGCTAAACCCCATGTTTCATGCAGGTAATTTACTATTATTTTTCTCATTATCCATAACATCGTTATAAATCTCAGCTAAATTTGATACCGATGAATCTAAATTATGTTTGTTTTTGATATAAGTTTTGGCAGCATCCCCAATTCTCCTTCTCAACTTTGGATTTTCAGCCAAGACTTCAATATAACGAGCAAGTTCGGTTGAACAACCGGGTGTAAACACAAAGCCATTCCTGTTGTGAAATATTAACTCGTTTACGCCTTCAGTCATAGAAGCAACTATTGCTTTTCCACTAGCCATCGCTTCCAGAAGAGTAACAGGATAAGCAATAGTACCATGCGCTGTCAATTGAGGTAAAACAAAAATATCAGCAACATCCATAAGGGAAGGGACATCAACCAAATCTGTGATAATTTGAAAAGGATGCTTGCAACACTTCATGCTTTCTCTAAGAGCTTTTATCTCTTTGATTCGTTCGCTTTTGTCTAAAAAGCGTGCACAAGTAAAAACAAAATGCAACCTAATAGTCTTGGGAATCTTACAACTGGCTTCACTTAAAACAAAGATTCCCTTATGTCGTTCTATAGGGCCCAAATACAGTACAACAAGCTTGTTCTTCGGGAAAGCATGCTTCTCTCTGATATCAACTGAGTCATTGACCTGAGTAAATCGGTTTAATTCTATTCCGAGCGGGAAATAGCTGATCTTATTATTATCTGGCAATAAACGACTTGTTTGCTGTTTTATGTGTTTGCTCATGCAAAGAACTCGATCGAGATATTTTACTCCTCCCGAAAAACGATACGAGGAAAAAACTCCAAGATTATAGATGCACAGGGTATGGATAAGCTTAGCTTGACAAAATGGACGAAGTAGGACTGTACGATAAAACATAAATGACGATGAGGAATAATCATTTATAATATCATAATGGTTACGATATTGAAGACTTAAGGTTTTAAACCAATAAAGTATTCTGGTAATAATAATGTAACCTAAGTGCCAATGTTTTAAAAGAGGGATGTTAATATTGTAAATTTTTATATTATATTCTTTCTCCTGTTTAGTAGCCCAAATATCCCAATCTTGTGATGTATATCTATCAATAATTGTCAGAATGTAGACTGATATTCCCCTATTTGCTAACTTCTTTAAATGCTCATAAATCAATTCTGTCCCCCGAGCAGCTGGAGGTCCTATTCCATCAATAATATGTAATGTTTTCATGGTAACCTTATACTGTTTTTTGAGCATCATAACTAACTAAAAGTTGATAATACTAAATAATGAGGTTCCTTTCTGCTAACTCCTCTTTTGAATTGTCAAATTTATCTAAAGATTCTTGTTCCTTTGCCCAATTAGCAAGATCAGAAGTTCCATCTTCAAACTCTATCTTAGCCTCAAAACCAAGTTTATTCTTTATCTTATTTACATCAGCGTAGCAATGCCTTATGTCCCCCTTACGAAATCGATTGATGATTTTGGGTGTAATCTCTATTTTATGCGCCTCAATGAGCTGATAGGCCATATCCAATACGCTTAACCTCTTACCTGTGCCAATATTAAACACCTCATAATTAGCCTCTTTCTTCTCCATAGATAGGATAACAGCTCGTACAACATCACTTACGTGGATAAAATCACGGCTTTGCTTACCATCTTCAAATATGATAGGTGATTTCCTATGAAGAATTCTGGAAGAAAAAATAGCTGCCACGCCAGTGTAAGGGTTAGATAAAGCTTGTCGGGGCCCGTAAATGTTAAAATAACGCAATGCTACTGTTGGAATTCCATAAGCTCGTCCCACATTTAAACACATCTCCTCTTGATCTCTTTTGGAAATAGCATAGATAGATGTGGGATATAAAGGCTTCTCTTCTGTAGTAGGGACAGGGGCAACATTATTTCCACATTCAGGACACTTCATTTCCCAATCCTTCTTCTCCAATTGGTGCAAGGATCTTAGAGTAGGATATACCTTATTGCAACTACTGCATTCATATTCACCTTCTCCATATATAGACATTGACGAAGCTACTATTAATTTGCTAACATTATGCTTTCCACCAGCTAAAATTTCTAATAGATTGGCTGTACCCAATGTATTAACTTCCATATACTTATAAATTTGATACATTGACTGACCGACTCCTACGACAGAGGCTTCATGTAAAATAATATCGATATCTTTTAAGGCTTTCCTCATTTCGTTTTCATTTCTGATATCTCCTTTAATAAATTCTGCCCTTTTGTTTAAGTAATCTGGCACCTTTTGATCCTTACCATGAACTTGGGGCTCTAAATTATCAAAAACTCTAACGTGATAACCTTTCCTAATCAATTCATCCGTTAAATGAGAACCTACAAAACCTGCTCCTCCGGTGATTAATACTTTTTTACTCATTTGGTCTGTCTCCTTTCGTTTGCCATCAGCTAAACTTTTTTACAACAAGCTTCAATCTCATAAAAACCACATACAGGAATTTGCAAAAATTGACTAATCTTAAACATACATCTGTTTCTTACATACATATCACGTCCTCTTTGCGGTTTTACCAAGTTTAGTTTAATAAACAACCTCGCCACCAACTCTAACAAGGAATATTTTGTAATATGGCACACAATTTTCTGAATAATAAAACCATTTTTTCTAAGTAACTCCATGAATTCCTCTTGCGACTCATACTCTTTGATATGAGTTGGATCCAGAACAAATCTATTGTTCTTACGATAGAAATAAACACTCCATTTTTTCTTTACTACTGTCGATATTATCAAATAACTTCTCTCTCTTAGCACTCGATATACCTCTTTAATCATTAACTGATCATCAGTAACATGTTCAACAACCATCCAAGCATTTACTAAATCTATTGATTTATCTTGAATAGGCAATTTAAGAGCATCTCCAGTTATGAAGTAAGCATCTTTAATATTTCGAGCAGCGTTTAGACAACGCTTCTCAGCAATGTCAATACCTAAGATTTTGTCCTTGCTACTAATAATATGTTGGCACAAAAAAGACTGGATTATAACTCCATCTCCTGTTCCTATATCGAGCAGAGACACTCTTTCCCCTACAGAATTGCATCTCAAGGTGCTGAGCGTTTCCTTAAGAAGCGGGGAAATCTCACGATTATAAAATTGAATGTTTTGGACGGTGTATTTATCTCGCATTGTCTATTTAGTTATCTTCGTCCTTTTTTCGAAATCATCAAAATCAAACCAGTGGTCATAATACGGAATTCTACCTCGTCCAGTTCCATAGTATCTTGTTTTAGTGAAAAAATAATAGGCAAGTGCTGTTGGAGCAAAATGCATCTTTTTTGTTAGCTTCTCTCCAAATATCCCAAGCACTTTGCAGGTTGGGAAAAAATAGGGAAGTGTTCTTATACCAGTATCAGCCTTCAATTTTCTATCAAATAGCTCCTCAAATCTAAGAAAAGGATTCTCGCCTTCGGGAAAGACCACCTTATTTATGATAGTGATGAGCCCTATTGCGTAAAGAAAAGCGTTTCTCCACCCAAACCGGTCGATTTGCTTCTTTATTATGCTTAAATCATGTGCTAACAGAAGTGCTTGCCGCAAACAATAAAAATCAAGCAAGGTTATATAAAATTTTTCGTAAATCACGCTACTCAAGTTCAATATAAATTCTACTTCCGCAGAAGGCACAGGGCATTCTATTCCTGCTATTTTTTTTGAAGTTACGCTCTCTTTTAATATAGTCGGATCAATATGATAGGTTTTCATCCAAGTAAAATTTTCATGCAGGTCTATTTGTAATAGGTTCTCTCTTCTGATATTGACTTGACAATTTGGCTTTCTTCCACCTAGAGAATGGTCATGGGAAAAAATCCTGCATCCATTTTTTCTAAAAGCTTCTTGGGTAGATTTAAAATAATGTCCTTCTACATAAAGGTCTACATCATAGGTAATAAATGGGATAAATTTATCAGTCCGCACCACAAGAAACTTTATCTTACTTCCAGAAAGAACTTCTTTGCAAAAACATAAGGTATTTTGTAATTTCTTCAACTCCAAATCCCCTTTTTCCACAACCGCATTCTTCAGCCTTTGTTTGGCATTGTCAGCGGGATTTAGACTAAGCTTGGTTACTAAAAAATAAAGCATCCTGTTATGGGAAGCATGTTTTAGTAATTTAAAAAAATTATCAAAAGTGATCTGGGGCAGGCTCACCTGTCCCTCCTTCAAACAATTTATAATTAATTTGGAGGAAATATCCATAATTACTTTCCTAGAATTAATCTCTTAAAGATAAAAGTTAGACCTTCTTTATTAAATAGGAACCCAAAAAGTATTACATCGGTGACCGTCAAACAAACCAGTGGTTCATATAGACCAGCAATATCTCTATTTTTTATGGTTTTATAGATCCCTACCAAAAATGCCGGTATAATAGCATGTGAATACATTATCCATAAAATTATTTTAATAATATCCCTTTTTTGGGTAAGGTCGAACCACTTATACTTTTTGGTGTTAACATCGGGGAGATATACTTGACGTACATTCCTCAACCTCTTTTTGCAAAGCTCAAAAAAAGAACTTACATGGAAATGATAGATACCTGCCTCCGGAACATAAGCAAATCTATTAAATCCATTTTCAACCAGTACTACTAAAAAATCAAGTTCAAGATATCGAGAATAATTCTTCACCAAAGAGAAAAGTATATCTTTTCGATGAATGCACGTACCACCTATGGGAGGAATCTTATTTAAGCTGAACTCACATACGTAATAGCCCTCTCTTTTCTCTTTTATCGTTTTCCGCATATGGAAAGCAAAATAACTGTAAATTGGATCGAGTTGGTTAGGATCAAAACTTATATACCTATTAATAGCTCTATCCTTGGGATAAGCATAATAACGAGTAACCGAAGAATTTATACTTTTATCTTCGATAAATGGTCGCACCATTTTTTTTAACCAATCTCTACCTCTAATCACAAAATCGGCATCGAAATAACAAAAAAGCTCTCCCCGAGCCATCCTAAAACCAAGCATCTTTCCATACTCCGCATCTTTCTTACTATTATCAATAATGGTTGCCCCGAATTCTTTTGCTATTTCACGCGTTTTATCTGTGGAAAAATCATCAACTACTATTGTTTCGATAAGCTCCTTGGGATAGTCTTGGTGCTTAAGCGCCTCCAGACATTGACCAATATGTAATTCCTCATTGTAGGTTGGTATAGCAACGGTTATAGAAATCAGTCTATTATTCACAATTCCCCACAATTTGATTATAGGTCTTTTTCTTCTGTAAGTAGTATTTAACAACTATGCTAGATTTATACAACGGATAAATTGTACTTCTATAGGCATATTTTCTCTTTAATCGCTGGGCCTGACGGCGTGACTCAAAAACTCTGGGCAAACTAAAAAATAACATGAAATAAGCCGCAAATATGGCTAAATATTTCCTCTGAAACGGGTGAGTTAGAAAATAGTAAAAAACACTAATAACATCAAGAATTATTCTTACTGGAAGATATTTAAGAAGTTCTTTCCAGCTATAATTTTTCAATAGCATTATAATGCCATTTTTGTGGGTAAAATATATCTTTCTAATAGGTGTTTTTTTCATCGTTCCCATACCGGCATGGTAAACAACTGATCTGGGAATACACATTATTTCATAACCACAATGTGCAATGCGCCAGCACAAATCAGCTTCTTCTGCATATATAAAAAAGATAGGATCGAAAAGACCAGTATCTTTAAGTATGGAATTTCTGAGCATCATAGCAGTTCCGCTACACCATATTACTCCAACCGAATCATCATACTGGCCATAGTCTTCCTCAATAGTAGTAAACACCCGCCCCCGAGTGAATGGATACCCATAAACATCCATAAAACCGCCTGCCGCTCCAGCATGCTCAAAATACTTTTTATCTTCTAACGATTTGATCTTGGGCTGACAAGCCCCAATCCCACGGTCATTCTCCATCGTTTCAATAAGAGGTTCAAGCCAACCAGGATCAACAATTGTATCATTGTTCAGTATCACAGAATATTTACCTTTGACTTCCCGTAAGGCTACATTATTCCCTTCTGCAAAACCAAGATTACGTCCATTTTCAATAATTATTACATGCTTCCCAAAATCCTCTTTCAGTTGCCGTACTACTTCTTTCTTCGAGCCATTATCTACTACATATATTTTAATATTGGGATAAGTAGATTCTAGCAACGATTCCACACATGGCTTGGTAAAATGGTAGTTGTTCCAATTTAATAAGATTATGTCTACTTCAGGGACATTACTATCCATTCGCAATTCCTAAAAGCCCCATACTCTTTTCTTTAATTGTGTTCATTTCTATAAAACTACTTGATAAATAGCCTAACCCAGAGTTCTATTAAAAACCTCTACTACATAATCTAAATCTTCTCTTTCTAAATATTGATGACATCCTATATAAAAACCATTTCTGCCAATATATTCGGCATTGGGTAGTTTTCCATCATATTGCTCCCTAAGATAATCATAAGCAGGCTGCTGTGTAGGAATACAACCAAATATTGGACGCGTCTCAACACCGTTATTTCCCAACTCAAACCGCAATTTCTTTCTGGAAATGACCTCGCTATCTTTTATCACTAATGGATAAGCTAAATAACTAACTTCTTCAGAATAAACCGGTAGTTGTAATATATCTTCATATCTCCGAAACTGTGTATTTAAATATTTAACATTGTTCCGCCGTTGGGTAATAATTTCATCAATTTTTTCAAGTTGGGTAAGAGCTAAAGCGGCCTGGAATTCCATGGTTTTAAAGTTACAGCCTATTAAATCATGAGTAAACCTGGGATCGAAATCATCACTGCCTTTATAATTTTGCATAAGAGGACAAACACCTTTGTCTCTAGTGCAAACTAAACAATCGCAGGCTCTACCCTGGGCTTTAATTTTCCTAACTAATCGATTAATTTCAGCATTATTGGTAACTACTGCTCCCATTTCGCCAGCTTGAATGTTATGTGCAATATACAATGAGAAAATGCCCATATCTGCACGAGATCCAGCTTTCTTATTCCCATAAATTGTTCCATGTGCTTGGGCAGCATCTTCCAAAACTAATAAATTGTATTTTTTTGCTATTTCATTTATTCCATCAATCTTTACTGAATAACCCATCAGGTCAACAGGAAGGATAATGGCATAATTTTCTGGATCCCTTACCTGCTCAAGAGCAGCCTCAATGGCCTTTGGTGTAATACAAAATGTTACCGGATCAATATCAACAAATACAGGCTTAAATCCTACAGTGGTAATAGCACTACTATCTGCAATATAGGTTAGGGGTGTAGTAATAATTTTCATACCATTTTTAAGATTTTTATAATATTTTAACGCTGTTAAGCCTGAAACAAGCGCACCCCATCCCGAACTTGTAGCAATACAATATTTTGTCCCAATATACTCAGCCCATTTTTTTTCAAATTCTCTAACCTTTTTCCCTTCAGAAATTCGACCACTATCCAAAACTTCATTTATAGCTTCCCTTTCTTCTCTACCGATACGAAAGTCTCCCACATTAACTCTTCTCTTATTCATATTTTGACCTTCTCAGAATAACTTAGAATTTTCAATAACTTCCTTTCACCTTTTTACTTCCAAATCATACTTGTTGTAATTCATTAAACACGGAAGTAGCATAGACCATAACTACCTGAATGCGGAGGATATCGGATTCAATTCTCTTAATATCTTGAGACTCTCTTCAGCTGAGTTTTCCCAGGAGAATTCTCTTGACCATTCCAGAGCATTCACAGCTAATTTATGAGATAAACTTTCATTTTGCAATAAAGTCAAAATTCCTTCAGAGAGCGATTGTTGGTTGTTTTCTTTAACTAATATTCCAGTTTCGTCAGTCCTGATAGAATCTTTTAAACCTGAAACATTATAACCTATGGCGGGGGTAGATAGCGCGTTCGCCTCAGTTACAACTAATCCCCAACCTTCTCTTGCTGATGTAACAATAATAGCATGTGACTGCTTTATCAAATTCCGTTTCGTTTGCTCATCGACATAGCCATGAAATATAATATTATCTTGAAGATTATACTTTCTGATTAAATAATTTAATTTCTGTACATAGCGAGTTTTACCGACCCTGCCAACTATCCTTAACTGTATATTAGGAATTTGTTTTCTAACTATATGCAAAGCCTGTATTATATGATGGATTCTTTTTGATTTCCTTAAGCGACCCACAAATATTAAGGTAGGATTAGGTTCTTTTTGATGCATTTGCTCTAAAGGTTTAAATGAAATTCCTACGGGTAAAATAGAGACCTCCTTAGAAAATCCTAAATTTAATAAATCTTCTTTTGTGCTTTCGGATATAGTCATGACAGGAGTATTTCTATAAAGTTTTAAGTAAAGATATTCTGCAACAAAACCAATCAACGATAGTGGGAAAAAAGTTTCATAAAACCAAACTTCTCTTGCAAGCTGAAAAATCAATGCAACCCTTTTTTCCTTTACATAAAGGGGGGTAAGAAAAGGAATAGTATTTATCTGATCTATAACTAGACCAAATTTACCCTTAAAACATTTATTATAATGCCTGAAGGCTTGATAATGAACGGTTATCTCAGTGCCTCTGCGGATTATTTTGATACCATCGATGATCTCTTCTTTATCGCAGTTTCCAAAATCCGAGGAAAACCATGTAACTTCATGACCAAATGCAACCCAGCGCTTTGCATTTTCATAAGTAAATATCTCAGCACCACCCGAAAAAGGGCTTTTAATGTCTCGCCAACTTAGAATTAGAATTTTCATAGCCAGAAACACCCATAATATATATTTTGTCCTCTCTTAATCTCGGTGCAGCCTCTCATTACCTCTCTTCCTTAAGTTTCCTTGAAGCTAGGCCCTTGATAAACCAGATCCCATAGCAAAGATGGGTAAGTATTATACCCAGAAATTTGAGGAAAATAAATCGTAAGTCCTTGCAAATAGAGAAGATAAAAACTAAAGAAAAATATGTTATAACTCCCAATAAATAAATAGCTCTCAATGTAGGAGAAATAAAAGATAATATGGCTCCGCTAACGAAGCCTAATAACAAAAATGAAGGTAAAAAATAGGAAATCTTTAAGGAGCTCCTGTACCCTCTTTTAGCAAAATATCCACGATGAAGAGCGTAACTGGCCACCTGCTTAAGATGAGGTAGAAACAGAGGTCGACGATTATGATATACCAATACAGTCGGTTCATAGATAATCTTTTTTTTAAGTTTCTCTGTTATACCAGAGCATAAAAACGTATCCTCTCCCGGCCAAAAGTTAATACTAAACCCACCCAACTGCTGCATTGTCGAGGTTCGAACAAGTAAATTGCACGCTGGATAGTCATCAAGATTTCTCTTTGCTAAAGCCTTAAACCTGAATAGTTGATTGCCGCTTACCAAGATCGACTCATAAACAGCTCCACCTACTCTTTGCCTCAGCGGTTCATTAGGTGCTGTTACCGCTGGTCCGCAAACTGCACCAACCTCATCATCTGAAAAAATATCTACCGTATTCTTCAGCCAATTCTTATCCGGATAGGCATCATCATCAATAAAAGCCAAAATTTCTCCTTTACCCTCTCTTAGCGCCAAATCCCTCTTTTTAGGAGGTGTAATTTTACCAGTTGCTATAACCCTAACTTTAGGATGATTAAAAGCAAATGGCGAATCAGATAATACTAATATCTCAAAATCTGGATAGTCAAGATTCAAACAGTTTTCGATGCATATTTTCAGATTATCATTTAACTTTTTTACGGCGATAATAATCGATACAGTCATAATATTTCAGAATATACAATGCCTTCTTCAAACTTTTTCATTTTAGGTTGATATTGCCGGTCTCCTTATTAATCTTAAGTTAATAACAAACAATAGGAAAGAATTGGCCGAGAGTATATAAAGAACTTGAGATAAGGTTTTGTGAAAGAAGAGGATCAAAACAACCTGTAAAGC
>SDBT01010525.1_pt1 | contig 14931 bp, 39 predicted proteins | sample 2277101 | NCBI WGS metagenome assembly SDBT01 (sample SAMN10404973, study PRJNA504765) | marine sediment metagenome | isolation source: marine sediment core GS10_PC15, 103 cmbsf | place: Arctic Ocean: Southern Knipovich Ridge | collected 2010 | reverse complement strand
TTTTATTAAATAGTCCTTTAGCTCCTTTTATAACTTTTATACCTGTCTCAATGACAGCAAGTATAGCAAGTGGATTTTTTTTACTCATTTATTAGGATGTTTACCGCCTCCTTTCTTCCTATTACTGAATAAGGCATTGATTAACATGTCAATCAATCCAAATATTTTGTTATCCTTATCGCTTGGCGTTAAATTAACTATTACCTTAACAAACGCCAATAACGATAGGATAATAACTATTGCATGATCTTTTATAAAATCTATCATTGTTTCAAATTTTTAACTAATCGTATGCCATTATAGGCTAACGTCCCCACTCCGATAACAAACAAAGCGTTTTTATCAAACGGGGTCAGTTTTTTCTTGCCAGCTAATACGATAAGATAGGGCGCTAGGACGGCCACATCAAACAAACGTACGAGCTGGGTTTGATTATTCATTATAATGTTTCTGACATTAAATCGTTTTCAGCCTGTACTACCGGCGGTGCTTCCGGTGTGGGTTGTGCGAGATCAATAACGGTACTTGATCCATCGGCAAAGGTGGCGGTTACCTGATTCAATGCAGGATCGAAATCAGTTGAAACGATCTGACATTGTTTTTTCCGGGTTAACCGATCTAAAATAACACCTATGACAATACCTATAACTAAGTTCTGTAAAAAATTCATATTATTACTTTAAACTATTAAAGACTAGAGCGGTAATAGCCGCCCCCATAACTAATGTTAATATGGATTGTTTTTGAAACTTTTGTTCTAATTTTGCAATATTTTCAGAGTTAATCCTTACCCCTAGTTCTTCTGTGCTTAAATCTTCCATAGTTTTAACGTTTAAATGTTTTAAAAATCCTTTTTGAATTAGCAACGACATATAACGTTCCACCGATCAAAACGGCCGGCACCAGAAACTTTAACACATTCGCTGTCCTGGCTGCCGTTTCGGTTACTGTCTCTGCTGTCTCTGATATATCGCAAAGCACTCCACTAATTAAACCTAGTTCCACATCAAAACCGTCCTTTGCTAACGCCTGCTTAAAGGCGCATGATCCCGGGCTTACGGTTCTGCAATCTGCAAAGAAACCAAGCCGGGCCATTTCAGCCTCGAAAGAGGCACGACTACCATCCGTATTGCCCAATCCTGCCTTTATATTATTCCAATAAAGCCTGAGTTGGTCGCAACTCCAATCGTCCATATCCCTATCCGCACCTGGTGGGGCGTACTCAGGGAATATGGGTGCCACTGTGCCGAATAAAGACATGATTATTTTTTCTTAAACCGCTTTCTGGCTTTTTTACGTTTAGCATTAACTTCTCTTTGCGTTTTCTTAAACGCTGCCTCTGCCTTACGCTTTCTTTTTAATGCTCCTGAAAAGCCTCTGTCCTTTCGGGCCAGGGAACTGTCTGAACTAAATCCGCTTGCGCGCTTTTTAGTCTTACTTTTTGCTTTTTTCTTCTTTTTAGCCATTGTATTATGGTTTAAGGTTAATTAATAATTTATTCATTATTGTTTTCAATTTCTTCCTTGTCAGATTTTGTCTTGCCAGGCTTTGCCTTGTCATCTTTTGTCTTGGCAGGTTTTGCCTTGTCAGGTTTAGGCGCATTGATCTCATCAATCAATCGTTTTACATAACCTCTCTTAGCTAACCAGGCGCAATCGTGTGCTTTCCACCTATCGCACTTGCAAATAGTTTCTACCACTTTTGCGAATAATTGATCGTTCAACAATCCTTTCCACATCACCCCTTTAGTAATATACTTGCCTTTAGGCGTTACCAAAGCATACAACACATGCTTTTTAGTGGACTTTTTGCCTTTTTCATCTTTGGTATTGGTAATACGGGTTTCGCTAATTGCGGTTATCGCCTTACCAAAGATTTTTGACAACCCATCATTACAAACCTTAATATTTATCGCCATCGTATTTTATTTAATAATTAATAATTACCACTTACCCAAAGGGCATTGTTGTTGTGTCCAGGCTTTAAGAAAAACGAGGCATCCGCAATCTTTACACTGCATGAGCCATCGCCTAAGTCGTGGACATTGTTTACAAATATTTTTTCTATGTTGAAAGGTTTGTACATCAACCATTATATATTTAATAGTGATTTAATTTGTGTAACCAAATCGGGGTTAGTATCTATTTTCTTTGCTAATCTTAACAAGGTATCTGCATCAAAATGCTTTAAAAGCAGTTTATTAGTTTCATCTAACTCGGTTTTACTATCGGTTGGGATAACGGCTGCGCCTAAGTTGCCCCCGCTTTCACCCTGTAACTGAACGGTAGGTGTATTTTTATTCATGAAGCCTTTAAAAAAGTCCATCAACATGTAATTGGCTTTGCCGCTTAGTGTTTTCATTTCCAGCAATTCGGCTTTTAAATCTTCATTTTCGTATTCTGCTTCTTTGGCTGCCAATATCTCATTAACTCTTTTATCAATATCGGCCTCTGTAAAGGTTCCGGGGTTTGTTTCTACTACTTCGCTATTTCTCATATCAACTTCCCAAGTATGCGTATTCTTATCGGGTTCGGTGGGGTTTCGTTTTAACTCTAATACATATACGCCGGGGTAATCGGTTGACATTTTCTTTAAAAAACCAATCATATCTTTAGTGGTAAAGGTTTCTTTGCTTCGTGGCCTGGACAAGAATACAAGCCCTTTCGTATTCTTTACCTTTATCCAGGTAAACTGGTATTCTTCTATTAATAATAAGGCTTGTTTAAGATCAATCATTCGTCAATATTAGAACCGTTAGCATTTATTTCCTTTTTAGCTTTCCTTTCTTCTGCTTTTTTGAGTATCGCATCATTACCCGCTTTTGTTTCGGACACTGTTAATGCTGATATGGTTTTTTCCACAATCACTCTATTCTTATTTATTTGCTTATGTGCAGCTTTATCGGCAATATCTTTTTCCTCCCATTCTTTTTGCTGGTTATCCCATTTCTCACGGGCTTCTTTTATCTTTTTAGCTGTTGTTTTTTTATCTTTTTCCATTAGACAGGTTTATCGTCTGTTAATTCAGTAAATCTAAATTGCAGGTTTAAGTCCTCTGGTGGTGATCCGGTGATCGTATCGACATCAATCAGATAATAAAAATTTGCACCGGGCGTTGTCCTGGCAACTACCAGGTCGGTTGTACGCACATTACTTGCGCCTCCAAAAACCAGACCGGCACCGTTTATAACATCGCCCTGGGAAGCATTAGCCGCATTGATCTCTCTTACCTGTATAGTAAATGCTGTACCGGCTTTTGTGATTAAGCGTCCAGAAATTTGCACTAATTGATAATTATCGTTAGGTACTTCTATAAAAAACTCAGCTTGTCCGGCTCCGGTAGCTATTACACCAGGGATGGTAACATTAATAGTTTGATTCACACTATGTTCATGATCTGAACGACTGGAGGTTGTTGCTATTCCCTGATTTTCTGCTACTGTGCCGGCAACACCTACCGCAACCATTGTGGGGATTAATCCGGTTGCATCTGGTAACGTCCATTTTCTAGGTGCTGTTATTATTGCGTCAAGGTTTCCATCAAAACCGCTATTTCTGATAACATATTCTGTAGCATAGGGTAAATTTCCTTGTACTGCCGTGATAGCCGCATTTCCAAGTATTACCGATCCATTGGGTAAACCGTGAATATTATTAACAAGGCTTCCTCCGGATACACTTATGAGAAATATACCGGACGTATCATCGGCCCCCTCTCTTACACCAGAAACCTGTCCAGCCCGATTGAGTACCGCGGCATTATCTTCAATGAATAATTGCATATTCGTACCGAAACCATCGGCCATATCGCCGGTAGTTTTATGATTAAGGGATAAGGGCGTACGCGTTACAATTGTATCGGCGCTTGTACGTTCTCCAAACATAGGATTAATACCCTCTGCGTGAACATTACTAATAGGAGGATTGCCAATGGTGCCAAATTTGGCCATGTTGGTATTAAAAATATCGGTTCCATCATTTAGAAAGGTTGTACTAGCTTCCCATTTAGCGGTTAGGCCATTAAAACGCAGGGTATTATCAGCGGCACCGGGAGGTAATCCCCCTCCGGGGCTTCCGGTTGCTGCTATGCCTTGCTGTTCTACGCCTATGCCACTCATAACTAATAGTCTTCTGGTTTACAGATATCTATATTATCAATAAAGGTTTTATAAATGATTAGCTCCCTGGTTCCCGCACCAAAGACTACTGGAATAACATCGGTTCGTTCGGTTACTAAGACCTGGCCGGGTCCGGCACCTGTAACAATGCCGCTTAATATGAAAAGAGGATCACCTGGATCGAGTGTAGTAAAATCCCACAAAGTAACAACGGCCTTTCCTACGCCCGCCTCATTACGAAAGGATAGGGAAAAGGCTCCATTAGGATAAACCGTAGTATTTTTTCTTACTACGGTTTCAACCGTTCTTATCTTTGCTTTTATTATCTCCGATGGGTTCATGTAGTGCCTTTTCTGAAATACATATCAACAAATACAAAGAAAGCTACACCGCTTCCATTAACAACAACTAGTTCAATGGTAGAACCGCCTTTAATTATTGTCTGGTAAATAATCTTATCATTTGAAAAAACCGCACTATGGATGATACCTGGTGTTTTATCAACCAATGTTACATTATTAGCAATAAAAGATATTTTACTATCATCAACATCTGCAACGGTATTACTTGAAACGGTAAAACTAATCGCAACCACGTCCCCTCTTTCTTTATCAACTTGAAATTGCTCTGTAGTGGTATCATTAATCGCAGCGGTCAATATCTCTGACTTTGTAATTAAGTTTCTTACGCCTGCTGGGCAAAAATTCATTATCATTATCGTATTCTTTAAAAAGAGGATTAGGGGCGATCAACAAAAAAACAAGATCGCCCCCAAGCCCCAAATGATTAAATTAATGAAAAACCGTAAAGCTCAACCCTACCATTCTGGTTAGCGGTTGCGGGTGCAACATCAAACGCCAAATCGGCTGATAAGATTTGCTGCCCTGCCCAACTTATTGGTATTTTCAAAGAAATAAACCCGGACGCCGGATCTTCATCAGCCTCTACCGATCTGGTCAAAGGCATATCCTCAAGCACCTTAACGTTATTCGTCGTGATACTAAAAGTTCCGTTTTTCATATCTGCTGTACTTAGCCCCTCTGTCCAGTTAGTCGCATTTACGGCGGCATTAGCCCCCTCCAAGAACTTGATCGCAGTTATAAAAAAGTGTTCGCCTTGTGGCCTGTCAACACTTATCTGGTTACTATCTGTAATATCTTTAAAGAAAGTAACGGCCTTGGTTGCTGTAACCTTAGAATGTACGGCTACATAATCGGCCCAAATCTTATTCAACTCGTTTTTGAGTTTATAAAAGACTAAAAGGTTATTAAGTAAAGTAAAGAAACCCCTCGGGTTCTGAAGGATTCCGGTTTTCATTTCTATCGAAACGTCTGTAAATATTCCACTCATTTGTTATAATATTTTTTAATAGTTTATAAAATAATTTAAACAGGTACGCCCATGTCAGTTGCACTTGGCATCTGAGCTTGTGCCCCTGGCTTTTTCATAAAGGCTGCTTGTCCAAGCCCACTGAGCAATGGAGTAAAGGATCGAACTGATTCTTTTACCGCATCAGCAGTCCACCCCAGAAAAAAGTTTTTCATTGCTTTTTGCCCGGGCTTTTGGCCTTGTGAAAAAAATTGACCAGCTAACCCAACGGCAGCCATTCCAGGTTGCAACAATTGTGGGTTTTGCTGAATGATACCGACGTTAGCCTCTGCTAAATCGGCTGCTAACTCGTTTGCAATTGATCCAGTACCAGCGACTAAAGAATCTACTATTACCGCCTGTGTATCTTTTGCTCGAAATCTACGTCTTGCCATAATTAAAAAACAATTTATTTAAAAAAACGATTTGCCAATGAAACACCTACAAAGGTTCCGCCTGCTATTACGGCTGCCAATACCAGCGCATCTTGATTTGAAATAGTTACCCCAACGGTAACCAGTGGCTTCTGCGCACCATCAAAAGAAAATGCAGTATCTAACAGGTTTTGACCTAATAGGTTTTTCATGGTTTATCTGGTTAATAAAAACAATACTACTGCCCCGCCACCTAAAAGGAGTAAGGGATTAATTTTCATGCCGGTTGCTGCTACTCCGTTTCCATTTTCACCATTGCCGTTTCCGTTTTGATCTGCCTGGTCAAAATCGGGTTCTTGTTCTTCAACATCGTCAACCGTTGCACCTCCACCGGTTGGATCGCTTACAAAATCATTTTGTTGAAGATCGACATCAACGCTTTCCTGGCCTAAATGGCCGGCCAATCCACCATGACCAATAACCGGAACACCATTACCGCTACAATTTGTGCATCTGCAAGCCATATTATTGTTTTTTAGTTTTACGTTTTCTGAAAATTAAAATTCCTATGAGTGTACCAAATCCGGCTAACGCCAACAACCCTGTCTTAGCCCCTGTTGTCATTGGCACGGCGGAAGGGCCAAACCCGGTATCTTCTAAAATATCTTGCTGACTTTGCGCCTCTGAAACTCCGGTATCAAAAACATTACTTAAACGAAACTGATTAACGCAATTTCTTTTACATACATCAAAATTGGCTAGATCGGGATCGCTGGGAATAATACCTGTTTCTATCCATTGGGTACCGTTCCAAACCTGGCCTTGTGATAATCTTTGACAAAGCAAGCTGCAATCGCTGGTCAGACTAAATTGTGATCGTCTGCTAAAGGTTTCTCCTAATTGTCTTTTATTTATCATTTATTAATAAGAGTTAAACCGGCTCCTATGGCCAATAATGGTAATATAGGGTTGATGCTTGCTTTTTGGGTTAATGGATCAAAGGGTTCTGTCCCGGATGTGTCCAGTCCATTTTCTACCCTCCAGGGTAAAATAACAACACCGTATTCAGAAGCGCATGATGCTACAGACAATTTAGGAGGCATTGTAGTACCCGGATTATCTGCAACGCATTGGCATTTACATTGTCTACGTCCAGACCTTCTTAGCGGGAATCTCCAATCACAACTGCGCTTACACTTATCGCCCGCTATTGCACTTACGGCCTTGACCCACGCTTTCATAACGATTATTCCCCCCTTTATAATCATTGTCGGCTCAATGCCTAATTGTTTTTTTTGTGCTGCTATCATTTTCCTTTTGGTCTTAACAATAAAATTGCTGCTAATCCTATGCCACTTATAATAATCAATGTAAGAGGCTTTACTTTCTTAGAATCTGTTACACATTGATCGTCAATCATTACGATCTGTCCATTCACATCAGTTGTTAAACACTGTTTAGGAACGTTTGAACTTATTTGTTCTCCTGGTTGTACCGATCTAAAAGCCATTTTATTTTCCTTTTGGTCTTAATAACAAAATAGCTGCTAATCCTATTCCACCATATATCAATAGATCATTTGTCTTTATGCCACCCGTAGTTGATACGCCCGTTCCTGTGCCTGTGCCTGTACCTAATCCACCTCCTAAGACGGGATTAACACTAATACCAAACTGCGCTTCGCAATCAACGCCCGGAGGGGGGAAGGTATCAGCATTAGCGGCTGCGCATCTGCACTTACATTCCTGCCGCCTGGCTTTATTGAAAAAGAAACTAAAATCGCAACCTCTTTTACACTTATCGCCTGATATTTGACTTAATGTAAGTAATCCCTGCTTTATTAATTCTTCTTGCTCTGGCGTGATCTCGATTCCCATTTGTTTGGTTGCTCCTAATACTCTGACTTGTGGCATAATGCTTTATTTTAAAATGATGAACTCTTTTTCATATCCGTATCGTTTCTCTTTGTTAAACATTCCTTGTTCTCTATTGGTGAAGGTATCGGTTCCGTCCTGCCGCTGATTTAATACCGGATCGAGTATAATCCCGTTTTCGGTAACGATGTAGATGTGTTTCCAATTCTTGCGCCTCCCGAAGTTCTCATACCATACCGGGCTTTTATACCACACGAACCGGACTTTATGAGGTATGCCGCAATTGATAAGCAACGAACTTATCAAAACGCAATAATCAACACAGTTACCAACGCCCTCGCGTAAAGAATTAACGGCTGTTCTTATCTGCTGTATGCCTTTGGGATCATCCCGAAAAACAACCCGGCTCCTGGCATAATCGAATATTGCTTTTTCTGCCGAATAGGGTTGCTTGCATAAGCTTGCCGCTATTTCTTTTATCCTGCTATCTTCACTACTTAAAAGAGCTATTTTTTTGATCCATACAACTACGAACCAAATACTTAAATTGTTCAATATGGTTACCGATCCACCTTCAATTCGCTTTAGGTCGAAGTTCTCCATATTGCCATCGAGACAAAGGAATGATTATTATGTTAAGCAGGGTAGGGGGGTACTGGGGGGGTATGGGGTTTTAGTTAATGTTACCGCATTCAGGGCATTCACTCCCTACCACTATATAACGGGAGTATAAAAGGCCAGGAACGTACTCACAACCACATTTTTTACAAACCGTATAGGCTATTCCTGTCATTCTATTTCTGTTTAGTTAATTTATTCTTCACTTAACATTACTACTTCGTCTCTTGACATTGCCTTCCCATTAGGCTCTTCCATAAAACTTATATATTCTTTTGTTACTGAATTAACAAGCCCATAATAAAAATCAGTCCTTCTTTCATCAACAAATACATCCATGTTATCAGGATATTGTTCTAATGTTGCCTTTAATTCTTTAACCGTCATTCTATTTCTGTTTATAATCCAATTTTACGCGCTTCGATCCTGGCATTAAGAAAGGTTATCAATTCAAGAAAAGAAGATTCTACGATCATGCTTACTTTTTCATTTCTATTATAAGTGCCATCAATCACCTTATAGCTCAAAAGGTTACCGATAAACCTGGCATCCCAACCCCATTTGTCGGCTACTTCCGGGTATTGCTCTATTAGCTGGGATGGGGTTAGCTTAGTCATAGTTCCATTGTTCTGCCATTGCGTTGGCTATTCCCGGCCAAAACCTAGAACGTGCTTTTCTTCTAGCCTCACCACTACCCGAACCCATAATATCAGTACAACATTTTTTTATCCCACTTGGGAAATATTTTTCAAGTGGCTTCACTATATTTGTTGGCTTTAATAGTGGTAGATTTTTTAACCATAAACAAGTTCGTTTATTATAGGGCTCCCCAAACTGCCAAGGATTTATTATTTGATCGTATTTTTTATATGTGATAGCATAACTTATTGGATTTTCAATACAAATTTTATCGATTGGTGCCTTGTATAGAGCTTTAAAAAAATCCAAAGCTTCTTCTCTTTTGTGGGCCCGCCCTGGAGTATCCCATACCCTATTCGCAGCGTAACTTAAATAAGTACAAGGTGGATGCCCTATCATTAAATCCCACCCATCATTTATTATATCAAAAACATCACCTTGATAATGCTTTCCTTTTGCTTCTTTGAACAAATATAATTCGCCTGGTAACAAATCACAACTTATAGCATCGTGTCCCTTAGCCTTAAAAGCTTCTCTGACAATACCGGAATATTCACACGCTATTAACACTTTCATATCAATTTGAGTTGTGGAATAAATTCTTTTCGTTGCTGGAAAAAGTATAATTCAAAGAGTTCTTGCATACCAGGGAGGTTTAATTTCATCCATTCCTGCACGTTTACGGCTATGACGGTGTAAAACTCATCTTGTTTAACTCTATCTCTATAGGTATTTTCCAGCTTTTGCAATTCCCATAACACCCGGTTACCTATACTGCTGGCTGCTTTTTTAAGATGAGAAAGGGAGGTGGACAAAAACCATAAGCGCCCTTTGACTTGTCGCTTGTCCGGCTCATTTTTACAGAAGTACTTTGAAAAATAGGTTTTAATATTCTTAATCTCTTTTAGGTTATGTACGTCGGTACTGTTAGGATCACTCCAATGGGTATTTAAACCATAATGAAAGGCTCTTTTTCGGTCTTTAACGGTTTTATATTTATTAATGGGATATAGCGCTAAGTATTGTTCAAAGTTAAGATTGCAATGTTTTTGGCGGTAGGTTTCTACATAACCGAGTTTATTTTGTATCCGGTTCCAAACGGTTCGGATACTGCGCCAATGGATGTATTTATCTACGATAACATGAAAATGGATATTACCGTTAGCCTGTGTTTCGGCTTTCCACATGTATTCTTTTACGCCCCACTTCTTAGCGGCTTCGATAGTAAAATGGCTCATTAGTTTTTTTTTTATGTCTAAATCGCTGTGATTCTGCTGAGCGGAGAGGGTGAGGGTGATAAACTTCAATTTGTTGTTAAATGACCGGCCCACCTTTTTTGAATAGCACATCCGGGGATTAGCCACTATCAAAAACCAATCTATATAATTCCGTATCCTTCCGGCTGCCTTTGGTGATATAATGCCTTTGTATTTATTGTCTTTTAGGTTTTCCTGATTAGCCATACTCTTTTCGCTTATCTTGCCTCCTATGATCTGGTTAAAGATGGTTATATAGCTGGGCCTTATGGCTACGGATGGGATTAGTTCAGCCATATATACCAGTTATTTCCAGTTCTTTAATACTATAAGGTTTGCCGATCCTTTGCCTTAATTCATTCATTATGTCTTCACGATCTATTGATAGAGGACTATCTATCCATATTTGCATATTGATCTTCAAAGTTTTTGTTGCTTCTTTAGATTGAGTTGATTTGTTCATATAAAATTTGAGTTGTGGGAGTTAAGATAAACCAATAGGGAATTTGGATGTTTCTCCTTTTAACCAGGCTAATATATTCTTATTATGATTACGATATTTCATGATATGTATTTCAAGAAAAGAATAATACAGCTTAGTACCCATCCGCGGCCCCCCATCAATCGGTATTCTTTTTTCTATGACAGAGTTAAGAAGTGATTCATCTAATTTAAAATCACAACACTTATCTATTAAATTCATTGCTCTTTTATTCCTACAATGTCCGGTCATCTGTCCATAAAGACATGATTTATTTTTACCAGGATGGAATGTTATAAAATCAAGTTTGCTCAATTCTTTTTTAGTAGCGTACTTTTTAAGTGCTTTAAGCTCTTTTATGGTTTGTTCTTTGAAATATTTTTTAGTCATGATAAATTACTTAATGGGTTTGCTGTTAATTTCATGCATAGTGCAAGGGATATCCCTGCTTTTTAAGAACTCATGTATGTAAATGGATAGATCGCCTATGTGATCTCCCATTTTGGGTACGTCTTTTTCCAAAACGGTTATTAGCCATCGGGTGCCCTGGCCATTGTCGAAAATCAAATTAAATCCGTTGGGATCAATGCCTTCTGGTCTTTTCTTTTTCTTTTTAAATGGGTTTTTCATGGGTTCTTTTTTAAAGATTACTAATTCATTATCTTCTACACACCAATCCTGAGTTTTACTGGAAGCCATATAGTTATTGTTATCGTTACTTACATGGCCTATTGTTATAATCTCACCTATCTTGAATTTATGACCATGTTTATTTGCAACAACTTTAACCTTATCGCCTTTTTTAAATTTCATAATTCTCTAAAGTTTTTCTATTTCATCCTCTCTTATCCACCACCAATCATCTTCATTACTAGCCCTATAACAACCATCAGTTTTACTAAAATAATCTATTGTTATAATCTCGCCTATCTCGAAGCCATGATGCATAGTGTTGGCAATAACCTTAAGCTTACATCCTATTTCAAATTTCACGATTCCCCTTTTTCTTTTAGTTTTTTATCAATTTGTAGTTTATTCAAGTTTTGCTGATAGCGGCCCATTATTTCCTTAGTGGCTACTTCCAGTAAACGCAATGTCATTTCAATGGGTAAATCTTTGTGCAAATACAAATCCATTTCACAGTCTCTTTTTGCTTTCATGCTGTCTGCATACGTTTCAAACATATTGATACTTAATAGCATCTTTTTGTCTTTCTGCTGAATAAGTTGTATAAAACTTTTTTGGTCTGCGTCTATCATTTAAGTTATTTATAATAAGATTCTAAGAATTTTATCACATCTGATAATTCAGAGAATATAAAAACCCCGGTACTTCTGGGTAGGGGAGGGCCATCCTCTAATCCCAAATTTGAAGCTTTACCGGCTTCTTGCATCTTGGCCATCATTTCGGGGAATTTATCAAACGCGTCCTTACTAGGAGGTTCGTTGATTCTTAATACGAAACCGTTATCGGCCTCATTGATTGTAATATTTTTTAATCCTTCTAAAAACATAATTTTAATTTAAGTGGTTAATATCATTTTTATTATAAAGCCTTTCTGATACATAAGCCTTTAGCTTATGTAGTTTTGTTTTTGTTTCTGTTCGATCTTGTGTCAATGCCGAAATCTCACTATTTGCAAAATCAAGTACTTTACCTATGTGATTTAAAAAGTTGAGCATCGTATAGTATTCGCCTTTTACCATGTCATAAACCTTATGGCCTTTATTCTTTTTAAGCCATTCATGTTTCCGCTTTATTAAATCTTCAAATTCTTCTAACAGGATTGGGCTTGTTATGGGTTCGTCAATCTTTTTGGATATCATAATATAGTTTTAATACATGTATGAAAAATTCTTCATATTCAGAACATTCTATATAGTCAGTTAAGAACCTGGCTTTTTCCCATGCTTCATCACCGTTCATATTATCATAAACACTATATTCTATATAATCAAGTACAATATTTTTTATCATTCCAAAAGTTGACGGATCATCAGAACAACACAATTCAGGATGAAGCGTTTCTAACATTTTTTTAACATCAGGACTTCCTTCTTTGTATGCTTGTTTTATTTTTAATTCGAGTTCTTTTTTCATATATCATTTATTTTAAAAGGGTTTTTATGGGACATAATTGCATCAAATTCGGATAGGGTGCGTTCTATATTTGAAAAATAATCCAACTGCCGCATCAAAACTTTATATTCTTTGTTCTTGGGCAAGCTTTCCATCAGTATTAACAAGCCGTCTATTTTCTTATGACAAAAATCCATTTGCTGCGGAATCGTTTTGACATTCACGTAAGGAAGCTTATATACATCGTCTTTTAACATGGTTAAATCCTACTTAACATAATATTAATTATATGCCTTCCCCTATCCCCAGGGATAGGAAACCATTTTTAAACTTTTCAAACAATACTTTTTGAAGGGCATTAAGCTTTTCTTCTGTACAATTACGACTATCAATATAGCCATCCCTAATAACAATACCACATGCCCGGGGATCAACGGTTACGGCTTCCAGTTCCCTTCCATTTTCATAAACTCTAACAGATAAATACCCTTCGGCGGTAATACCAATTGTAAAAATCTTATCCATATTAATTACTATCGGTAGTTACACAATCTAATTCTATAACGATTATATCAGGCTCTAAGACAAAGATGGCACCACTTGCAAAATCCACTAATAATCCAGGCCAATTTAAAAAAGCACCAAACAGGAACCATATCAATTGCATATCATGATGTATTAATTTGGTTTGTGTTTCACAATCTTGCTTTTTTATCGTTATAACATAATCCCGATTGCGTCTTAGTCTCTCTATTAGGGCGGTTTTCCCTTTTAATTCTCCATTAATATATATTTTGGCATTGTCAGTCATTGATCTAACGGTAACATCTTGTTTAACTCCATTGAAAATCAATGCGCAGGAGGAAAAGGAGAAACAAAAAAACGATAATAAGATTATAATCCGGTTCATGAGATTAGTGGCGCTAATATACAAACTTATTTTCAACAAAAACAAGAGGGTAGGGGAGTAAGTTATGCACAATCCCTAACGAATTATGTATGTATTATGATACTATTATGATACTATTATGATACTATTAGGAGACTATTAGGAGACTAATAGGAGGCTAATATGGGAGTGAACAGGTATAAAAATGGGGCGTAAACCCCGAAAGATAAACGCCCCGAACCGGAATGAGATTTGTAAAGTTACAATTATCTATTCTTTTTTCTCCTTACTAACAACAATCCAATGATCCCCGCAGTCAATACGGCCAAGCTCCCTACTACTCCCAAGGGGGACAAAAAAAAAGCTTTGGCCCTGCTGAGCCAACCCTTTAGAAAGACTTTTAAAGAGGGATTAATAACAACTAATTTATTATAAAAGGCAATACGTTCATTAACGATATTGTTATTAAGCTGATTCTTTTTGCCCTCATTGACTAAATCATTGATAGTATTTCTTGTTTGTGATCCTATTACGCCATCTTCGGTAATAGATTTGCCGGTTTTATTGATAGCTCGCTGTATAATTCGTGCGCCATCATTAAGACTATGGTTGACAACAATATCAAACATGTGATTAGCTATGTCCTGATCGTTGATAAGGTCTAATTTTACACTATCCCAAAAGAAAGCTTTATATATATCCTGTGCCTTAAAGGCACTTAGCGACTTCATATCTAGCCGGGTAGGCACCCGGTTATTAAACTGTGCCAGGGTAGGGGCCGCAATTCCCCAATTAGTGCCCACTAAACTCGGAGTGGCTCCATTTTGACACTTAAATCCATTGGCTGTGCTTTTGGCCCACCATGCACCTGTGCTGATATCGCATACATAATTACCACGATCCGCAGTATTTTCCTGAAACCCGCCCTCGTGCTTTAATGTATTAGTAAATGCTGGTGAAAAGATTGCCATTATTGTGAGAATATTGTAATTAATCCACCTACTGCCGCTAACGTAATGTTTTGCCATGTGATACCATTTAGTTGCATATCTGCGGTTGCCATTGTTATCAATCCTACGCCTGCAACGGCCCGGCCGGTTGTCTTTCTATTCTTTTTATTAAATAGTCCTTTAGCTCCTTTTATAACTTTTATACCTGTCTCAATGACAGCAAGTATAGCAAGTGGATTTTTTTTACTCATTTATTAGGATGTTTACCGCCTCCTTTCTTCCTATT